>Ga0182021_10000384_pt1 | contig 46328 bp, 34 predicted proteins | sample 612E3MmetaG_FD_120493 | JGI IMG/M metagenome (GOLD analysis project Ga0182021, IMG submission 120493) | Permafrost microbial communities from Stordalen Mire, Sweden - 612E3M metaG (Illumina Assembly) | ecosystem: Environmental > Terrestrial > Soil > Wetlands > Permafrost | place: Sweden... | reverse complement strand
GGCGCGCACCAGCCCACTCCGTGGGTCAGACCGGAGATATCCTTAATCTCCTTGGCCTGGACCCAGCGGCCCTCCTCGGGAATGGGCGCGGGACCGTGGTTGGGTCCCTTGGCCACGCAGGTCATGTGTTCGACTTCCGCCGAGTAGATCATTCGTGAACCTCCTGTATCGGACTATGTGCAACGGATGCGGGATTCGGTTTCGTGAGAATCGTGGGATTCCTGGTCGGGGCGAAAGCTAGCATACGTGACCGGCGCTCCCGGACCAATGCGCAGGCCGGCAACCAGACAGGATCTCGTAAAGTGCGATCCCAAAAGGGCTGGTGGCTAGCTGTTTTCACCACAGAGAGCACAGAGAACACAGAGATCGGAAAGGAAGAAGGGGTTCGGATTGGACAGAAGCGAACCCTTCCCTTTCCGATCCGGCTCTGTGGCCTCTGTGATCTCTGTGGTGAAATAGCTAACTTTGATCCAGGGTTGCGGTGCTGGCTAGCTCCCGAGAATCTTCGTCACAATGCCATCGAGCTGGTCGAGCGATCCGTAGTGGATCTCGACGTGGCCGCGGCCCGGACCGGCCTCTACCAGCTTGACCCGCGCCGAGAGGGCCCGCTGCAGGCGCAGCGCCAGGTCGCGCGCGGCCGGCGATTCTTTCCCTTCAGGCGGCGGGGCAGGGCGGTGTGTGTCTTCACGTTCGCGGCGGACCAGCGCCTCGACTTGGCGGACGGAAAGTCCGCGACTGGCTGTCTGGCGCGCCAGCCGTTCGATGACCGCGTCGTCCTCGAGACCGAGCAGAGCGCGGGCATGGCCCATGGACAGGCGGCCTTCGACCACCATGGCCCGCACCGAGGGTGGCAGCTTGAGCAGGCGGAGCGCGTTGGCCACGGTGCTGCGCTCTTTGCCCACGCGTGTGGCCAGCGATTCCTGGGTGTAGCCGAATTCGGCTGCCAGACGCTGATAGCCCTCGGCTTCTTCGATGGGGTTGAGATCTTCGCGCTGCAGGTTCTCGACCAGCGCCATCTCGAAGGCCTGCGCCTCGGCCACCTCGCGAATGATCACCGGCACCTGGTGCAGACCTGCTCGCTGGGCCGCTCGCCATCGCCGCTCGCCTGCGACCAGTTCGAAGCCGCCTGCCGGTCGCACGCGCACCACCAGGGGTTGAATGATTCCCTGGCTGCGGATGGACTCGGCCAGCTCGCTGAGACGAGCGTCGTCAAATCTCTTGCGCGGTTGTCTTCCCGAGGGGTGGATGTTCTCGATGTCGACCGCGCGCAGGCTGCTGCCCGACTTGGCTTGGGCCCGCTCATCCGGATCAGAAGCGGCCGCAGCCGGAATCAGGGCGGCCAAACCGCGCCCGAGCGCCTGGCGCTTTCCCGCGCCGGTCACGATTTCTCCGCTTTGGGTCGCGCGTGGCGGGCCAGAAACTCGCGCGCGGCCTCCATGTAGCTCTTGGCGCCCTTGGATGCGACGTCATAGAGCAGAATCGGTTTGCCAAACGACGGCGCTTCGGACAGGCGCACGTTGCGTGGGATGGGGGTGTCGTACACCCGGCCGCCAAAGTGCGTGCGCACCTCAGCGGTCACCTGCTCGGTCAGGTTCTGGCGCGTGTCGACCATGCACAGGAGGATACCCTCGATGTCGAGGCCGGGGTTGAGCGAGCGCCCCACCAGATTGACCGTGGCTTGCAAGTCGGAAAGACCTTCCAGCGCGTAGTACTCGCATTGCAGCGGGACCAGCACGCCGTCGGCGGCGCAGAGTGCGTTGAGGGTGAGCAAGCCGAGCGAGGGTGGGGTGTCGATGATGATGAAGTCGTAGTCGGGCGCGACCAGGCGAAGGGGATCGCGCAGCTTCATCTCGCGTCCGGATTCCGACACGAGTTCGATCTCGGCGCCCGCCAGATCTTGGCCCGACGGCACCAGCTTGAGGAAGGGCAGCTCGGTGGCGCGAGTGACGTCTGCCACGGATTTTTCGCCGATGAGCACGTCGTACACGCTGCCCTGTTTCGCGCCCGCGGCCTGCCGGGTGTGGCCGAGGCCCGACGTGGCGTTGCCCTGCGGGTCCATGTCCACCAGAAGTACGCGTTTCTCGGCCACCGCCAAGGAAGCCGAAAGGTTGACTGCGGTGGTCGTCTTTCCGACGCCCCCCTTCTGGTTCGCGACCGCTATGACCCTGCCCATGGTGCTTGATCCCGTCGAGCGGGCTCACCCTCCTAGCATCAATAGGGCCGCAGTTTCAACCGAGCCGGGACCACAACCCATCGATATCCGCAGGAGGTCGAGGTCGTGGTCGTGGTCGGATGAAAAACGACGCACAAACTTGACGGGCCAAGAGGTTGCAATACTACTTAGACCTACATGTAGCGTATTTCCCCGCAACCCAAGGAGCACCACGATGAGCTACGGCGATATGAAGACCTACCGGACCTTCGAAGAGTTCGAGCGCGAGGAGCTTCGGCGCATGGACGCTGTGGGCAATTCGGTTGATGAAATGATCGATACCATCTTCAGCGAGGAACTGGACCTGGACTTCTCAGCCAGGAAAAAGCGCGCTGCCGTCGACGAAGACGACGAAGAGTAGGGGATGCCTTAGTCTACGGCGTCCACCAGCTCAGGCGGCCGCTCGGCGCTGGCGGTCGGCCAGGAGCGCTCCTCGGGGGACGTCCATCAACGGCCGCGCTGCGCGCGTCCATGATGGACTTGATCGTCGCCTGGCGACGGTGTCATGGAAACCCTGAGAGGGTTTCCATGCCTTCCCGCGCTCTGGCTCCGGCGGGCAAAGCCCGCCTGCGCCCACGCGTTGCCTCGCTCTCGGAGCGGCTTCTTACGCCCCCTCGGAGTCACTCCTGCCGCCCGCTCGCGCGCCTCGCTTGCTGCTGAGCGGGACTGTTTGAGGCGTCTGGCTGTGCATGCGGTCGTGCTGAGCCCGCTGAATGTCGATTGAAGTGTTGGCTTCGCTCGGCTGTCCACTCACGGAGCCATCTGTCCGTTGATTGGTCCCTCTTCTGTGCACAGGCCCGTGAGATTCAGTCCAAGAAACAGAATCAGCAGACAGGACATGCGGATGCGCGCCCGGCCAACCGAGGCGCGACCTTCCGCAGTCGAAGGTGCTTCAGCGACTGAGAGGCCAATAGCCAAAATCCATCGTTTCCTGAGCCGGAGGTGGCGGAGTGCATCGACATTCAGAGCTGCTCGCGCCCACAGCGCCCCCGAGCGTCCAGGGGACCATGGCCGAAGGCCGTTGGTCCCCGTCCGCCGAGCGCGCCATGCGAGGACGAGCGAAGCGAGCGGGGTGGCGGGGTGGCCGGCGGGTCCGAAGAGCGCACAGCGCGGCCGTAAGCGCGCGTCCGCCGAGGAGCGCTGCCGGCATCAGCCCGCCAGCGCCGAGCGTCCTTTTCTCACGATGTCTCGTTGATGCTCCCTGGCTAGCGGGGGACAGCCCCAAGCAGAACCTTTTCGCAACACAGAAGCCAGCCTATCCGGTGCGCGCGTCCTCCAGGAACTTCTGCAGCTCGGCGGACGCCTTCTCCCAGTCGCCCATGCGCCGGCCGAGAAGGTCGCCCAGTTCGCGTTCGCGATCGGCCAGCGCGTGCAGTTTCTGCCAGTCGCCCCCGTGGTCGGCCGCTAGTTGCGCGCGCAGTGAAGCCAGCTCGGTTTCGATACGCGCGACTTCCGCCTCCAGCGACTCGACCAGGCGTTCCAGACGGCGCTGCGTGCGTTCGCGGTCTTTCTTCGCGGCGCGAGTAATTTCGGTGGCTGACTGGGTGACGGGGGAAGGCGGCTCGGGCACGGGCGTCGCTGCCGCCTGGCTCTTGCGGTACGCGCGCCAGTCTGAGTAGTTCCCCAGGTGCGCTTCGAGGGTGCCGTTCTCGAAAACCAGCAAGCGCCGGCACACCCGATCGAGAAAGTAGCGATCGTGGCTGACCACGATGAGGGTTCCCTGGTAGCCGTCGAGCGAGTGCTCCAGCGTCTCGCGTGCCGGAATGTCCAGGTGGTTGGTCGGCTCGTCGAGCGCGAGCACATTGCGTGGAAACAGCAGCATTTTGGCCAGTGCCAGACGGCTGCGCTCGCCGCCCGAGAAACCGCGCACCGTGCGAAAGGGATCGTCGCCGAAGAAGCGGAACTTAGCCAGATACTGCCGCACCACCTCGGGAGAAAGATCGTTGCGCACCGACTGGATCTCTTCGATGGCGGTGCGGTCTTCGGAAAGCGAGCTCAGTTTCTGATCGAAGTAGCCCAGTCGCACAGCAGTGCCGCGTTCCACCACGCCGGCCAGGGGCGCTAGCTCGCCAACCAGAGTCTTGAGCAGAGTGCTCTTACCGCAGCCGTTGGGACCCACGATGCCGACTCGATCCCCACGGAAGATGTTGACCGTCACGTCGGTCACAATCGGCTTGCCCGGGTAGCCGACGCTGATGTTCGGCGCGCGCACGATCTCCTTGCCACCCAGATCGCCACCGGTCTGGAAGTTGAGCGCGATCCGGCCCGCCATTTGCCAGTTGTCCTCGGGACGATCCAGGCGCTCTAGTTTTTCCAGCATGCGGCGCCGGCTTTGCGCCTGCTTGGTCTTTTGCCCGGCCAGGTTGCGCCGGATGAAATCCTCGGTCTTCTCGACGTGTTCCTTCTGACGCTCGTACTCGGCGCGCGCCCGTTCCAGGCGCGCGTCGCGCTCAACCACGTACTGGTCGTAGGCAAAGGAATAGCGGACGAAGTCGCCGTCCTCCAGCTCGACTATCGCGCGACAGGTGCGCTGAATGAAGGCGCGGTCGTGCGATACCAACACGAAGGCGCCCGGATACTCGGCCAGGCGTGCCTCCAAACGTTCGATGGCCAGAAGGTCGAGGTGATTGGTGGGCTCGTCGAGCAGGAGCAGATCGGGCTGACGGACCAGAACCTTGGCTAGCTCCAGCCGGCCGCGCTCGCCGCCGGACAGCGTGGCCAGCGACCGGCCCAGGTCGGCCTGCGACAGCCCCACGTCCTGGGTAAGCTCGCGAACGCGGGTCTCCAGGTCATAGCCACCCTCCAGGCGGTAGCGCTCCTGCAGCTCACCATAGTGCTTGAGATCCGCCTCGGAAGCTTCGGCCAGCCGTGCTTCCAGGCGCTGTAACTCTTCGTGCATGGCTTGCACGTGGGCAAATGGCTCCAGCAGGGCATCAAGCACAGTGCCTTCTCCGCCCAGTTGGTGCGACTGGCGCAGGTAGGCCACCGTCTGTCGCCCCAGGATGCGCGCGTCTCCCGCATCCACTTGCAGCTCACCGGCGAGCAGCTTGAGCACGGTAGATTTGCCCGTGCCGTTGGGGCCGAGCAGGGCAAGCCGATCACCTGGCCGGATGAGCAGCGAAGCGCCGGCCAGAATCTCGGTGCCAGGATAGCTGAAATGTGCGTCGGCGAACTGGGCGAGGCTCAACCGTTGGCCTTCATGAACTCGCGCATGTGGTCGGCCAGGGCCTGGCACCCTTCCACGGGCATGCCGTTGTAGACCGAAGCCCGGATGCCGCCCACGGTGCGGTAGCCCTTGAGAGCCAGCATGTTCTTGCCCGAGGCCTCCTTGAGGAACTTCTCGGTCAAAGGCTCGCTGGGCAGCTTGAAGGTAATGTTCATGTGGCTGCGCACTGCCAGATCGGCCACCGTGCCTTTGTAGAAGCCGCCCGAGCCGTCGATGGCATCGTAGATGAGCTTGGCCTTGTCGGCGTTGCGCTTCTCGATGGCCGGCAGGCCGCCCTGGCGTTCCATCCAGCGGAAAGTCTCGAGCAACACATACACGCCGAAGGTCGGCGGCGTGTTCAGGCAGCTCTTGGCCTCCGCGTGCACTTTGTAGTTGAAGATCTTGGGCACGCTCTTGCCAATTCGGTCGTAGAGGTCCTTGCGGACGATGATTAGCACGAGGCCCGCGGGGCCCAGGTTTTTCTGGGCGCCGCCGTAGACCATGGCAGTGCGCGCGATGGGGTGCGGCCGCGACATGATCTCCGAGCTGGCGTCGACCATCAGGGTCGGGTGCTTGGGCCACTCGACGAAGCGGTTGCCGTGCACGGTTTCGTTCGAGCAGATGTGCAGGTAGGCGGCGTTGGGGTCAGCGGTCCAGCTCGTTGGATGTCGATCAAAGCCAGTCGATTCGCCCGACGCGATCACCCGCACCTTGTCGGGGGCGATGCCCTTAGCGGTATCGGCGGCCTTCTTCGACCACTCGCCGGTTATCAGGTAGTCGGCCACGCCGTTGAGGAAGTTCATGGGAATCAGCGCGAACTGCTGGGTCGCGCCTCCTTGCAGGAAGAGCACGTCGTGCGTGTCAGGGATCTGCAACAGGCTGCGGCAGCGGGCGATGGTCTCATCCAGCACCGCATCGAACTCCTTGCCCCGGTGACTACACTCCGCGATGCCAAAACCTTTGCCCTGAAAGTCCAGTAGGGCGGCAGCCGAGGCCTCGAGAACCTCGTAGGGGAGAGTGGCAGGACCAGCGGCGAAGTTGAACGCACGTTTCTTCATGGGGACTCCGTTGGGTTGAGGGACCACAAAGATAATCGATTCCGGGCGCCATGGGGAGAGGAACCGGAGGTTTGGTGACAGGGGCGGTGACAGGTACGGTGGCGGAGTCAGGTACGGTGGCGGTCGGCAGGCACGGTGGCGGTCGGCAAAGGGACAGTCGATCGAGGCTGTCACCCACACCGGCTCCGACGCCGATCCTCGTCTGCGACGTTTGGATTGGACCCCGAAATGAACCTGTACTAGAAACCCTCAGGCCCAAGCCGGGCTGTCTTCCCCCGATGCTCGAACTCCTCTGGCCAACCAATGATTGTCATGCCCAGCGTCGGCAATTTCATAGGGTGATGCTCACCCGGACGCGGAGAAACACATGGCCGTCGTAGTTGTTGTCGGAGCCCAGTGGGGCGATGAAGGGAAGGGGAAGGTCGTCGACCTTCTGACGGAGCACGCGGACGTGGTGGCGCGCTGGGGAGGCGGTGCCAACGCCGGCCACACCATCGTGGTCGAAGGAAAGAAGTACGTCACACACCTGATTCCCTCGGGCGTGCTCAGGGCCGGCGTGACCTGTGTGTTGGGCGAGGGTATGGTCATCGACCTGCGCACCCTGGTCGAGGAGATGCGTGCCTTTCGTAGTCACGGCCTGCTGGCACGGAACACCGACTTGGTGGTCGCCGGCCGCGCCCACTTGACCTTTCCGTACCATCGCGAGCTTGACCGCCTGCGCGAAGAGGAACCGGGCGCCATCGGCACGACTCGTCGTGGGATCGGCCCGACCTATGAGAGCAAGGCCTCGCGCACCGGTGTCCGCGTCGATGATCTTCTGCGGCCGGAGCGGTTTCGCCGCAACGTGGAGCGCAACGTGGCCTATGTTTCGGGCGATCTGGTCCGGCATGGAGCCGCGCTTCCCGATGTGGACGCCTTGGTCAAGGAATACCTGGCGCTGGGTGAGGAGATTCGGCCCTTTGTCCGGGACGCTTCTCGCTTTCTGCACGACGCGATTCGAGCGGGCCGCAACGTGCTGTTTGAGGGCGCCCATGGTGTGTTGCTCGATCTGGACCACGGCACCTACCCGTTCGTAACGTCCTCGTCGACGACTGCCGGAGGTGCTTGTACCGGATGCGGCATCGGGCCGACATCCATCGACACGGTCATCGGAATCGTGAAGGCCTATGCCACGCGCGTGGGCAACGGGCCCTTCCCGACGGAGCTGAACGATCAGATGGGCGAGCGCCTGCGCGAGGTGGGGACCGAGTTCGGGTCCACCACGGGCCGGCCTCGTCGCTGCGGGTGGTTGGATATTCCGGCCTTGCGCCTCACCTGCCGGCTGTCCGGTATTCAGGCCCTGGCGCTGACCAAGCTCGATGTCTTGGCCGGTCTCGATCAGGTCAAGCTTTGCGTCCAGTACCGGCTGGCAGGCCAGACGCTCGATGAAATGCCGCTGGATCCCGACGACTTGGCGGCGGTGGAGCCAGTCTACCAGACGCTCCCGGGGTGGCCGGCCCTATTCGCCGCTGGTGCGTCGTCGGCTGGGAAGATGCAACTTCACCCGGCGGCCGAGCGGTATGTGGCGCGGATTTCTGAGCTGGTCGGCGTGCCGTTGGCCCTAGTTTCGGTCGGGCCAGGGCGCGACGAGACCATAGTCAAGGACAACCCATTCGTAACAAGGAATGCACGCTAACTCATCGCACGCAACCGACCGCGGCGGGCACGTCGCGAATCTGCCGTCAGGGTCGTGCGCAGTGTTACGTGTGGAAATGGGACAGAAACCGTCTTGCCAGGCGGAGACTGATATCTATAATCGCGCCGTTGCTGTCTCTTCGTGGTACGCGTAAATGAGGGCCCAATGAAAATCGTCTGTGACGCTTGTCAGGCAAAGTATTCGATTGCGGACGAAAAGGTCCAGGGCAAGGCCTTCAAGATCCGATGCAAGAAATGCAACCACATCATCGTGGTCAGAAGCGGCGGTGAAAGGGCCGTCGGCGCTGCCACAGAGCCCAAGCCCGCACCGGCCGAGGCCCAAGGTACCTGGTACGTCGTGGTGGAGGGCGAGCAGATGGGACCGTTGGCTGAGCCCGATATCGCGGCCCGCCTGCGGCGTGGTGAGATCACGGGTGAGTCATTGGTCTGGAAGGAAGGTCTTGCCGATTGGGTGAAGCTGTCGGCCGTCCCGGAACTGGCGCAGATGTCATCGTCGCAGGCGACCCCGGGTACTCAGCCGACTTCAGCCCCAGCGGCAGAGCCAGCGCCTGTTCGGCGCAGCTCAGCCGCCATGCGCGCGCACGGCTCTTCCAGAGAGGCGGCGATGGCGGCGGCTCCCGGCGAGGACATTTTTTCCAGGCCGGCCCCGGCAGCCAGTGCATCTGCTGATCTGTTCGCCTCGCCGGCCGTCGCGCACTCGTCCGCTGCGGCCGAGGCGCCAGCCAGCGCATCGTCGGCGTTTGCCTTTGGCGCGGCGTCTGCCCCCGCCCCTGAGCCCGCTGCCAGGGCCCCCGGCAACGGCGCAGGGGAAAGTCACATGACCGGCCAACGCAATGAGAACTCGGTCCTGTTCTCGCTGGCCAACCTGGAAGCACTTGCGGTGCCGAGTTCGTCGACCAGCGCGCGGGCGCCATCGACAACTTCGACCACAGAGGGCTCTGGCCTCATCGACATTCGTTCGATGGCCGCAAGAACCATTGGAGAGTCGGGCCGAGACGATGCTTTCGGCGGCTCGGACGCCTTGCCAACCTTCTCGACGCCGCAGTTCTCACCGGTGGCTCCGGTGTTTCTTCCTATGGCTTCGAGCGGCCCGCCCAAGTGGGTGTACCCGGTTCTGGGGGTACTCGCCCTTGGCATCGTCGCCCTTGGCTTGGGCATCTACAAGGTGGTGTCGGTGCCTCCTCCGCCGCCCCCCGCGCCTCCGCAGATCGTCGTGCCCGCGCTGGTGACACCGCCAGCGCCGGCAGCGGCGTCAAGCCCTGGTGCCCCGACGGCTGCTCAGCCGGCCAAACCTGCCACGCCCGAGGAGAAGCCGGGCGAGGAGAAGGCGGCGACCGAGAGGAAGAAGCCGTCCGGCAAGAGTGGCAAATCGGTTGCCAAAGCCCAGACCGAGGCGGCATCGTCGGCCAAGGGTGCGCAGCCAGCGTCTGAGCCGGTGGCTGCGCCAGCCCCAGCCCCAGCCAAGCCGAAGAAGGGTGGCTCCATCGATGACTTGCTCGATCAGGTCAACACCAACAGGCGCGGCGGCGGCGAAGAGCCGAAACCCAAGAAGGTGGTCGCCGCGGCGGCGCTGCCCTCACTTTCCCAGAGTGACATCGTCAGTGCGATGAAGGCCGTGCAGCCCAGAGTGAAGGAGTGCTACAATCAGTACAAGCTTGCGGGCATCGCGAACGTGAGTATCTCGATCTCCAAGGGAGGCCGTGTTGCCTCGGCGACGGTGACGGGCAAGTTCGCGGGTACGCCTAGCGGCACCTGCGTGGAAGCGGCGGCCAAGACCGCGAAGTTCCCGCCTTGTGAGGCGATGAGCTTCCCCTGGCCCTTCCAACTCCACTAGCGAAGCGCTTGTCTGGAAATTCGGGACCGCGGTATAGGCCGGGTCGCGGGTTGCGGTTAGCGTGTGCGAGGGCGTGAGCGAGTTCGTGTGGGGTACGCGGGCCGCGGGCCGCTCACGCGAGCCGCCCACGCAGGCCGCTGCACGCTGGTCGCTCACGCTACCGCAGCCCCCACAGGGGCTTCGGGACGGACAGCCCACCCTGCCCACCCCTCGCGCTTCGCGCTCGCTCGTCGCGCTCACGCTGGCCGATCTGCGCCAGCCACGAGTTCTCTGAGAGATCTCTAACTTTGCGTTTCAGTGTGAGGCGCCGGCGTCTGGCTCTGCTGGCTCGGGCTTGCGGGGAGGCGGCGGTGCGGGCGAGCCGTGGTCCTCGCGCAGCTTGCCGGCCAGCTTGTCGAGCAGAAGCTGCTCAAGGTAGTGGGGCAGGTCGGGCAGGGTGGCCACGACACGTGTGATGTCGCGACCGTCGCCGTCGCTGACTCGGATGAGCTCGAGTGACCCTTTGTGGAGCTTCTGGGCTTCCGGGTAGTCAAACAGGATGTAGCCGGCGGTCTCGTCCTTCTCGCGAATCACGCAATTTCGGTCGATGCGCAAGAAGCGCACAGCTGTCGGCCACACGTCGGCCATCGAATACGGGACCGTGCTCACGCTGCGCGCCTCAGCCGCCAGCGGCGCGATGCACAGCCCCGCCAGGAGGAGTACGAGTAGCGGCGTCCGGCGTGGCAAGCCTCGTGTCACGAGGGCTCTCCCTCCTCAACCGCACGTTTGGATTCGACAACCATGGTGCGCAGTGAGCGGGAGCCTTCGCCCACCGCCCAGAGCGCGAGAAATCCCCATCCCACGTACCACACAAACTGGATTCCATGGAGAGCGATGGCGTAGGCCCCGCCGAAGTGGCTGACCGTGGCCGCAGGCAAGTAGGCGCCCAAAGCAATGAGAACGCCGGCATGAAACTGGCCCACCAGACCTGGCGAATTGGGCAGGGAAATGAGCACGCCGGTAAAGGCCATGGCCGCGAACGCACCCGTGAGAGGGATGGCAAGCTGCATGTCGCGTGCGAGCAGCCACATTCCAAATCCGTTGCTGAACCAATAGAGCACCGTCTGGGCTAGGAACGGAATCATGTCGCGCGCTTCACGCAAGGCTCGAAAACCTTGGATCAAGGCGCGCAGCTTGTCGGCCAGGCGTTCGGCCGTGGCAGGCGCGAAACGTCGCAAAAGGGTTGCCGCCAGAACCAGCCGAATCGTCTTTTCGGGCCAGCGCAAGGCGCAGGCCAGAAAAATCGTGAGAGAGAGGAAGCCAATCAAGGACAACCAAGCGGCGCCGGCCAGAACCGAGGAGTAGCCCGACCCACCCGCCCGGAAAGCCAGCATGTACGTGGTGAAGAAAAGGATGGAGATCACAAGCCCGTCCACGATGCGCTCCACCGCGACCGTACCCAGAAGGGCGCTCATGCGTGACTGCCCGCCGCGCGCGACATAGTACGGCCGCGCGAATTCGCCCAGCCGGAAGGGCAAGGCCAGGATGGCCATGAACCCCACGGTTGAGATGATCATCAAGCGGCGAAAGCTCAGGGACACGCCGATGGGACGCAAGAGGTACTTCCAGCGCCACGCTCGGAAGAGATGCGTGGGAACCATGGTGGCTGCGTAGATCAGAACCGCCGAAAGTGGCAAGCCTCGCAGCACCGATGCCGTGGCTGAAAGGTCCATCTTGCGAATGGCCAGCCAGAGACACAGCGTCCCCACCAGCAGGGACAGGAAGACTTTGACAAAGAGTTTCAAGGGAATGGACCTTTTCGGCGCACAGCGCCTCAGGGAAGTTCGCCCATCAAGATACGGCGGGGATTGTCGCTGAGCAATCGCGTGACCACTTCGGCACCCAGACGCTTGTCGATCCAGGCCAGTCCCGCAGCGACAGACCGGTCGTCCTCCGGGGCGTGCATGTCAGAGGCTGCGGCATGGGCCAGGCCCTCCTCGACCAGTCGTCGGGCCGTCTTGACTTCGGCGCGGTCGCCGGTTCCCGACAGCGCAGCCAGGTCCACCAGCAAGGCGGCTTGGCGGCTCAATCCCTCCGCCACGGCGGGGTCGCGTTGTACCGCCGAATACCGTTCGGGGTGGGCCAGCACGGGAAGTCGTCCGGAAACACGTATGTCGAAGAGGGCTGCCTCCAGCCGAGGCGGCAGGACCACGGGGCTGATCTCAAAAAGGAATGCCTTGCCACCATCGTAGCAAGGTGGTTCCCCTTGGCTCAGTCGGGTAGCGAGGATGTCGTCCCAGTAGTTCTCTGCGCCGAGGAGCAGACGTACCTCAGGCATGAGCTTCGCAATTTCGCGGTTTGCTTGGTCAAAGGTCAGCCTGACCTGGTCGAGCGGGGGTTGAAACCTTCCCGCGAATTGGTGGGGAGTGGCGCACAGGTCAGAGAAGCCCATCTCGGACAAGGCACGCACCATGCTGAGACAGGTGGGAAAGTCGTCGGCTCCGTCGTCGAGGCCGGGAAGGAAGTGCGAGTGGAGATCGACGTAATGCGCCACGGCGTTTGCCGGGAGACAATAACTAATCTGGCGCTGGGTTGAGTGTTTCTTTTTGTGGCGTACGCTTCGGACTTGCACAAAGGCGAAAAGAGATCGCAGAGTGATCGTGCTGGGAGGCAAAAATTTGATGAGCGATAAGGTCGTGCTGCCACGTCTGGACTTGCCGGGTCAAAAGACCCACTGGGCCGTTGTTGCCGTCATCGGCGGGGGTGTTCTCGTGCTGTTGATGGCAGCGATTTTCCTCATTGTCGTGCACAAGCAGCAGGCCGGGCAAGAAGCAGCAGCTCGGGCAATGGAAGCCCGCGCCAAGGAGGCCGCCTCACAGGTCGAGAAGTTGAAACTTGAGGCGGCGGTTGCCGTTGAGAAGGTCAAGGCAGCAGCAGCGGCTGCCGCTGCCGAGAAGGCGAAGCCCGCGGCTCAGGTCGCGGCCGGCGATGACGCCAGCAAGGCCGGATCTGCCGGGTCGGCGGCGACGGATGGGGATTCGGGCAAGGCCGGACAGAAGAAGAAGGCGCGTGGCAAGTCATCGGGGCGCAAGACGGGAAAGGTGGCAGGAGCCAGGGGTGGCGGAGAGCCATCGGAATCGACCAAGAAGACTGATGCGTCCGTTGATGCATTGCTGCGCGGTTTGAAGTGAACTCTGTGAGTCGCGCGGGGCGCGAGCGGCCAGCGTCGGTATTGTCGAGGTGCCACCGTTCGCGCTGCGCGCACGCGAATTTGTGTTAGATACTAGATTGATAGGTCAGCTTTCCCCAGTGAACACCGCACATCGCAAGGAGCTACATGGCTGAGGCACAAGAGAACTCGGTGCTGACGTCTCTCAAGGAACTTCGCAGGCAGGAAGAGGAGCGGGTCAGCCAAGAGAAGGCAGAGGCTGCGGCAAAGGCAGAGGCTGACCGGCGGGCGAAAGAGGAGACCGAGCGACGGGCGAAGGAAGAGGCCGAGCAGGCGCGCCGCGAGGAGGAGAACCGCAAGAAGCGCGTCGAAGATGAGAAGCTGGCGCGTGAGCGCGAGGAAAAGCTGCGCGTCGAGGAAGCCGAGCGCCGGGCGCGTATCGATGCTGAGATGAAGCTGCAGCACGAACGCATGCGGCTCGAGGTTCAGGCCAAGGCGGCGGTTCAGGCCAAGCCCGCGCCCAAGGGCCTCATCATCGGCATCGTGATCGGCGTGTTGGTCATCGGAGCGGGCGTGGTGGCGAAGATCAAGTCGGACCACGCGGCCGCCGAGGCACAGGCCAGGATTGTCGCCCAGAAGGAACGCGACGAACTGGTGCGCAAGCAACAGGAACAAGAGATGGCTTTCCAGGCACAGATTGCCAAGCTGACCAAGCAGCTAGGCGAGGCCAAGAGCGATGCCGACCGCGAGGCGCTGAGGCAGCAGATTGAGCTGGCCAACTCGCGTCGTGCGGCCAGCGGCACCGCCAGCCACGCGCGATCTCCGAAGGAGACCTCGGCCAAGCCCGAGGCGCCGCAGAAGTTCATCAAGGACAAGAAGAAGATCTCGGACGACCCGCTCGACGGGCTCCAGTAGGCTTCGGCGGACGTGGTTTTTCCATGTTGCGAACGGCCCCTCTTGCGGCCGGAGCCGTGGTAAAAATGCCGCCATGAGCGGCCGTGAGCTTTTTGAACGAAACCGGGCTCGACTCCTCGATCTGCTCAAGCAGCTCGCCTACGAGGAGCGCGAGGTCATCCTCGCGTCGGGGCAGAAGAGCAATTTCTACATCGACTGCAAGCAAGCCGTGTTGAGCGCCGAAGGCCACTTTTTGGTGGGTTGGTTGTTCAACCGGGTAATTGCCGAGCATGCCCCCGAGGTGGAAGCCGTGGGGGGATTGACCATGGGCGCCGACCCGCTGGCCTCGGCGGTGGCCACGGTCAGCTACCTGGGCGGGCGACCGCTCGACGCTTTCTACGTGCGCAAAGAGGCCAAGGGCCATGGCACGGGACAGTGGTTGGAGGGACGCAAGCTGCTTCGGCCTGGGATGCCGGTCGCCATCCTTGAGGACGTGGTGACTACGGGCGGCTCGGCTCTCAAGGCGATCGTGCGCGCGCGCGAGTTCGGCCTCAAGGTCAGCCTTATCCTCGGTCTGGTGGACCGCGAGGAAGGTGGCCGCGAGGCATTGCAACGGGAGGCGCCGCTGCATACTCTCTTCCGACGGAGGGAGTTCATCTGATGCCAGCGCGGAGGACGCGGGGGTTTGCCTTGGCCTGTGCTGTGGCGCTGGTCGGGTGTGCCCAGTCGGCTTCCAAGTCTGTCAATTTTTCCGACGCCACTCGCAACTATCGGCCGTCGGACTATTCATCGGTTTACGAAAGTTGGACACGACACGCGAAGCTGTGGCAGGAGGTGGGCACAGTCATCGAAGCGTGGGCGACCTACAAGAGCTGGGATTTTCGCCAGGCCTATGTGTCGTACTACGCCAGCATCTATGACTTGTCGGACAGCGATCGCGCCACGCTCCTGCGCTCGCAGCTCGAGGCGTCGCGGGCCAGTCACGAATTCCATGTGGCGGTACAGATGACCACCGACAAGTGGAACGATCTCGATCGCAAGAATTCGCCCTGGCGGGTCACTCTGCTGGACGCCAGCGGGGGCGAACTGGGGCCCACTTCGATCCAGGCGGTGAAGCTACCTGAGCTGTACGAGAGCCAGTTCTACCCCAGCCGCACCGAATTCACGCGCACCTATGAGATCAGCTTCGCCCGCACCGGCAGCGGCGGGCAGCTTTTTTCGGGCCCGGCAAGCGGTCGTCTCGTCTTGCGGTTTGCCAGCCCTGCGGGTCGGATTGAGCTAGTCTGGGATTCGAAGTAGGAATTGTGCCGGCCGTTCGGAAAGCTGCGTCGGAGATCTGATAAGGGGGGCTTAGGCGTGTCGCTTGGATGGCCTGCCGCCGGGCGAGATCTTCCCGTTTCGTTTGCTGGCAGGCTCATCGAGGTCAGCAAAGTTGTCCTCGGTCTCGCGCTTGTAGAGGTCGGCCTCGCGGGCAAAGAAGTCGCTCTCGATGGCGCTGAAGGCACCGCTGATGCGACGCTTGCCGGTCTGCGCTGCGCTGTCGTCTGACGAGCGGGGCGTCGGCCGGGCGGCGGCAGGGGCGGTTCGGTCGTCACTGGTTCCGCGGACCTGGCCTTGGCCCGAGCCTGCGCCCTGGGAAGTGGTTCGTGGCTCGGTCGCGTCGCCCAGCCCGTGCGTCGTTGCGGTCACCGACTCAGGCTTGGGCTCTTCGAGCTTCTGCACCTCCGCCACCAGGGCCGGATCGAGTGCGACGGAGATGCGCTTCGCGGAAGTCTTGAGCGCGTTTGCCGACCAGCGCGAGGACGACGAAACGGAAAGCGTGCCGGTTACCCTGGCGGCGTGGCCTGACTTTGGTGAGGCGGAGGCCCCCACGGGGGGCGCGGCGCTGCTGGCGTCAGACGGTGCAGCCATGGGCGGCGGGCCAAATTCAGCCTGCAGCGGCCCTGCTGACGTCGGGGGACCGATGGGTGTGGTGGCCTTTTCCAGGCGGCCGAGCTCAGCCGCCAAGACAGGATCGAGCTCGACGGAAACGCCCTTCTTCATGCTCTTGGCTGAGCCTGATCGCTGCGCAGGAGCGACAGAAAGGGTGCCCGTCATCCTCGCGGTACTGGCCCCATCGCCTGGGCTGGTCCCGGCCGTCACAGTTTGCGCAGCTACGGAAGATGCCGCCAGAATGACCGACGGTGGGAGGGAAACGACAGGTGAAGCCATCTTCGCAATCGAGTTGGTCTCGGAGGGTAGCCCTGGATCGACCTCGATGGAATTGCCACTGCCCGTGACACGCGGGCCCCTGTTTGAGCGTTGTTGCCCAGAGGAGGGAGCTACCTGCAGTGTGCCGGTCACACGACCGCTGCGTACCGGAGATTCAGCAGGCACTGACTCGACCGGAACCGCAGCTGAGGCTGGCGCGGGTGCGGCTTCCACGAGGGCCACGTCGATGGTAACCGAGGGCCGGTCTCGCCTGTCAGACTTGACCTGACGTCGGTCAGCGGCCACGCTCACGTCAATGCTGCCGGAGGCCCTGGCCGTGCTTGCCCCGGCAGCTTGCGCGAGAGACGCTGCAGCGGTGCCAGGCGCGCCAGCCGCTGGCGTCCCGGCCACCGCCCTGCCGACGATGGGCGTGCCCAGGGCCGGCGTCTGAATCGCTGCGCGCCGTTGGCCTTTTCGGCGATTCGGCTCTCCGCTGCGCACGTCGGCTTGACCGAGGCGTAGGGGCGTCGGTCGTTGCGACAAGGGAAGCACCTGGCTGTCCTCGGAACTCGCGATGCGGGCCGTTTCCCAGAACTTCTCCAAGGGTGGGGTGGGCGCGGGGGAGCTCTCCTGGGGCTGGCACCGGGTCAACCCGCCGAGATCCACCAGGCGGGTGAGGATGCGTACGGTGTCGAACACGCGGAAGGGGCTCTCGTCGATGATGTCAGTGAGTGTGCGTCGTCCATCGCACAGACGAAGCACCGGCGTGACTTCGGAGGGCACCGTGGACTTGGCCAGCTTGTCTTCGTTCTTCCCGTACACCGACGAGGCAGGCCCGATTCCTTGCATAGCGTGGGTGTAGTCGCGCACAAAGCGTTCCGCCTCGTCCATGATCTGGTCAAATCGCTGGTTGAACTGTGTCCGTCGGGCCACGGCGCGCAGGCGCAACTCGATCTTGGCGTCTTCCCACAGCAGGAGATGGTGAATGGCGGGCGGGCCTTGCAGCGACCCCAACTGGGCTCCAGCTATCTCGCCCTCGGAGAACAGGATCTCGCCCCGACGATTCGCGCGTTCGACTTGCAGCACACCCGAGCGCAGCAGTCCACTCATCACGCGGATGAGAGAGAAGAATCCAAATTCGGCCAGCGAGCCGTCGATTCTTGCCTCGCGGCCTTGCGCTTGCGCATCGTGGTCGTCCAGCGACACGAGAATTCGGCTGGCCGCGATCACGTCACGTACAAAGACCGGCGTGGGCAGAAAATCGATCGACCCGCATTCGAGCACGCTTGGGCGCAGGCTGGCAGGGCCGAGCACCAAGAGAGGCAGGGTGCGAGTTTCTTCGCTGGCGCGAAGCTGGCGAAGCAGTGTCAGGGTTTTGTGGTAGGGCGCGCGCGCGGCAACCACCGCGATGTCCGCAGCCGACGCCTTGATCAGGAAAGCCGCTGTTTCCGGAGCCGCGCACGCGGTGCTGCGCCAGGAAACGCCCTGGAAGCCGTAGACAAGCGATTCGAGTCCCTTGAGATCTGAGTCAACCAGTAGCGCTGCGAATGTGCGGGCCATTTTTCTGCTGGAAAGCCAGGACCGAGAAGCCGACCGAATCCAGTATAACCAGAGAGTGGAGCCAGCACACGCTGATTAGGTCGTGACGGGCCTACACGGACGGGTGCGCGTAGTGTGTGATCCCCGTCACTCTTTCTTGAGGTGCCGCCCGGATTTGAACCGGGGAATAAGGGTTTTGCAGACCCTTGCCTTACCACTTGGCCACGGCACCGGACTTCCTCGCCCGCGTATCTAGCACAAACTCAGCGGAAAGCGGCAAACCTATCTCTGGGCTTGCCGAGCGGGCCGCGCAACTGGCGGTCGGTCTGCACGGGTGAAGGGGGTCGCGATGCCTGAACATTTGAGTAGCCGCGGCCATGGCTCGCAAGAGGGGCGAGCGCGGCCTGTGGCGCTCCCGAGCGGAGCCGAAGGTCAGGGGCTACTCGATACGGCCTAGCAGGCGGAGCAATCCGTCGAGGATGGTGAGCGGGTGGGGCGGACAGCCGGGAAGGTAGAGATCCACAGGAATGTCAGCCGGGATGCCGTCCCCACAAGTAGATGAGCCAGCAAACGGGCCGCCGCTGATGGCGCAGGCGCCGGCGGCGATCACCAATTTGGGTTCCGGCACCGCTGCCAAGGTCTCGCGCAGAGCCAGCGCCATGTTCACCGTGATCGGCCCTGTGACCACGACGCCGTCGGCGTGGCGGGGTGAGGCCACAAATTGAATCCCGAAACGCCCGATGTCGTAGACCACGATGCCGGTGACGTTGAGGTCGGCCTCGCACGCGTTGCAGCCTCCGGCCGAAACCTGGCGTAGCTTGAGAGAACGGCCGAAGATCCTGCGCATCTTTCGGTCAAGCGCGGCGGCTAGCCTCATCTCGCGGCCGGAAAGCAGCAAGTCGCCTCGCGTGCGTGCGGCGAGTCGGAAGTCGTTGGTGAAGCTGATGGCGCCTTGGTCACAGGCCGCGGCGCAGGCGGGGCAGAAGAGGCAGGCGCCCAGATCCAACCGCAGCGGATCGGTCTTGATCGCTGCGGTTGGGCAGGCATCCGCGCAGCCACGACAGCCAGCCTGGCAGCGAGATGGGTGGAGGGCGGGCCGGCCGCGGAATCGCGGTGGTAGCTCGCTCTGACCTTTGGGAAAAGCGATCGTTCGGTAACCTTGGCGAAGTCGCTCCCACAGACGACGCATCAGAGATCGTGCCCCGCGTACGACAGGTTGAAGCTCTTGTTGCACAGCGGGAAGTCGGAAATCTGACCGCCCCGCATGGCCAGGGCCAGACCCAGCCAATTGTGAAAGGAAGGATCGACAACTTTGTACGCGGCGAGATGGCCTCTGTCGTCGGTAGCCGCCATATGCGCGATCTCGCCCCGCCAGCCCTCGACCAGGGTGACCGCCAGCGCGTGCGGGCGGGCTTGGCCAAGGGCGACGTTCCGGGCGCCGTCGGGCAACGTCTCCACCAGCTCGCGAACCGAGGCAATCGAGTGGTCGGCTTCGCCTCGTCGGATCTGGGCTCGTGCCATCACCCCGCCCGAGGACGTGGCGGCGGGCTCGATGCTCGCACGACGGTAGATTCCCGCAGGATGGTCACGCCGCACGTCGCGGTCACAGCCGCTGGCGCGGGCCGCAACGCCCACCAAGCCGAGTGTCTCGGCCATGGCGGTGGTCACCACGCCGGTACCCTCGAAACGCGATACCACGGCCGAGCTTTGGAAAACCACGTCGGCAATGTGGCGCAGATCGGTGCCAGCGGCCCGCAGGCGTAGCAGAAAGGCTTCGCGGCCCGCCACCGGCAGGTCGAAACGCACGCCGCCCGGGATGACCAGGCCGCGGCCAAAGCGGCTGCCACAGATCTCCAGCGAGAGATTGAGAAACTCGCCGCGCAGTCGGCCGAACCAGGAGGCGCCGGGCAGGTAGCCCACGTCGTTGCATAGGGCGCCGAGATCGCCGACGTGGTTGGCCAGTCGCTCCAGCTCCAGCGCGATGCCTCGCATGGCCTCGGCTTGAGGCGGCGGCGCGGTGCCGGTCAGGGCCTCCATCGCCATGGCGTACGCCATGGCGTGACCGACGCTGGTGTCGCCCGCAATGGTCTCCGCGATGACCAGACGGCGCGCCGGCGACGAGTGGAGCAACAAGGCTTGGGCGTCCCGGTGTTGGTAGCCGAGCTGGATCTCCAGGTGCAGGACGGTCTCGCCGTGACACTGAAAGCGGAAGTGGCCGGGCTCGATGATGCCGGCGTGCACGGGGCCTACCGCCACTTCGTGGATTCCGGGGCCGTCCACCCGGAAGAAGGGATACCCGTCGGGACCCACGCGTGCGTCGCAAGGCCCTTCTAGTTCGGCGTGACGGCGGAGAGGCTTGGGCCAGGGGTGGCCTTCGGGAACAATGCCGTGTTCTTCCAGGATCTCGCGCTCGAAGGCCTGGGCCTGCGGCAGGTCCGGCGTCAACGCTGGGTAGCGATTGTCGAGAGGAACGTCGGTGCAGAGCAAGCCGAGGAGTTGGCTCTTATCGTCGGCGAGCACGGCGAGCAGCACCCGGCCGGGCGTCCGTCCAGGCAGGACCGCTATCGCGGCCAGCCGCGCTTTGGCCGAGCAAGCACTGAGAACCGCCCGTCGAAAGCTGTCCATCGATACCGAGGGGACATCAAATCGTGCAACGGCTTCGCCGTTGCGGACGGCGCGCATGGGCGGGGCCATGGCCGAGGGAAGTACCGTGCGCGCGTCGCCGTCCATCACGGTAGTGGCCTCACGATCCGGGCGGCCTGTTCCAGAATGTCGCGCAGGGTTTGCGGCATCCACACCCCCAGAAGCGCCAGCAGGGCCAGCGGGAGCACGACTGCGACTCCGTCGAGAAGCCCCGCTTTTTCGGCCATGGCTTCGCGTGGAGGCGTGCCCCACGCCATGGCCATGGCGTGGCCGAAAATGCCGATGAACGCCGTGCCGGCGGCGGCCAGAAAGACCACCAGTACCGCGATGGCGCGCGCATCGACTGCGGCTTTCGCAATTTGCAGTTCGCTCATGAATGTACCCGAGGGCACCACACCGATGAGGCCCAGCAGAGCCAGCAAGAGGCCGGTACCCCACAGCGGCGCGGCCCGCAGAGTGCCGCGTAGCGATTTCATTTCGTGGGTTTCGTAGATTTGGCCCAGCCGGCCCGCACAGAAAAAGCCTGCGGTCTTACCCAGCGAATGGTTGGCGGCGTGAAACAGGGCCGCAAAGGTGCCCAGCCCGCCCAGGCCCAGCCCGATCGCGATGATTCCCATATGCTCGACGCTGCAGTAGGCGAGCAAGCGCTTGGCGTCGCGCTGAAAGAGAATGAAAGCGGCCGCGACCACCATGGAGATCGCCCCAAAGAGAGCGAGCAGCCGCAGCGACCAGCCGGTCCCGCCCGTGGCGGCTTCCACCACCGGGATGTAGCGCATGATGCAGTAGAGAGCGGTGTTCAGCATCACGCCCGAGAAGATCGCGGACACCGGCGCAGGCGCCTGGCTGTGGGCATCGGGCAGCCAGGTGTGCATGGGTGCCAGACCCACCTTGGTGCCGTAGCCGACCAGCAGGAAAATGAAGCCGAGCTTGAGCGGAGAGGGATCGAGCAGCGGCGCCACCTCGCGCAGCCGCGTCCACAGCATGGCGTCCGATGGAACCGGCAAGGCGCGGGTGGCCGACGCGCCCACCAGCAGCGTGCCCATGAAGGCGATGGCGATGCCGACCGAGCAGATCACCAGGTATTTCCAAGTGGCCTCCAACGACTCGCGCGAACGGTGCAGGCCGATGAGGAAGGTCGTTACCAGCGTGGTCGACTCGATGCCAACCCACATGAGCCCGAGGTGGTTGGATAGAAACACCAGGGTCATGGCAGCCAGCGAGCCAAACCACAGGGCGCCAAAACGGCGTGCCGTGCGACGGTCCATTGCGTGTGAGCTGCAACGAAAATAGCGACCCGCAAACACAGTGCTCAAGGCAAAAACCAGCGCCAGCAGCAAGAGGTGATAGGCGGAGAGTGCGTCGACAAACAGCCAGCCGCCCACGGCGTGCAAGGGCCCGGAGCCGAACACCACAGCCGCCAGGCCGGCCATGGCCAGCGCCGTGGCCAGCACGCCGGCCGTGAGCACGGCGAATACCGCGCGCGCTGATCTCAGAAGCAAGCACAGCCCCGCGCCGGCCATTGGCATCGCCAGCACCACAACCAGAAAATTTGCCGGTTGCTCCATGGTCAGCCCTTGAGCGTGTTGAGCTGATCCACGTCGATGTGATCGAACTCGTGGTTGATTTGCAGGATCACGATGCCCATCACGAAGACGCCAACCAGCAGGTCGAGAAGTAGCCCCAGCTCGACCACGAAAGGCATCTGCGCGGCCAGGCTCTGGCCGAAAACATAGGCGCCGTTTTCGATGAGCAGGTATCCGATCACCTGCGTGATGGCTTTGCGCCGGCTGACCAGCACGAAGAAACCAATCAGGAAGGTGGCGAAGGCGGTGGGCACGAATAGGTGCGTGCTTCCAGCGGCGGGCAGGGCAAGCACAGTGGCCAGCCAGAACGAGATCCCGATCAGGACACCAGCCAGCAACACCGAAAGGTGAAGACTGACGAAAGGCTCGACGTCTCGGCGCACCCCCGCATCGCGCAGAGCGCGCATGAGCAAGCGCGGAATGAGAATTGTCTTCAGCGCCAGCGCGCTGGCCGCCATGATGAGGACGTGGGCTAGATGGGCCGAGGGCGTCTCCAGATAGTGCACCACGGGCAGAAGCGCCAGCGCCGCGCCCTGCAACGCAGAGGCGCGCACGCAAGCCGCCAGACGGCTGGTGTAGACGACATAGAGATCGAGCGCTAGCACTGCGAGCAAGAGAAAATCCGCGTATCCGGTCATGGCGTGCCTCGATACAGCAGCACAGCCAATCCCAAAGCTGCGATGACCGAGGCCCCGACCAAGAACTGCGGCACCCGCAGCAGGCGGATGCGAGCGGTTACCGATTCGACGATGCCCACTAGCACGGCCACCGCGACGGCTCCGGCCACGAATACGAGGGTACCCAGTGCACCTCCGGCAGGCGGCACGGGAAGAACCATGTGCACCAGCAAGCTGGCGAAGAGAAACAGCTTGAGCGCGCTGGCGTAGAGCACGAAGGCCAGGTCGGGGCCGCCGTGATCCAACACCATCACCTCGTGAATCATGGTCAACTCGAGGTGGGTGGTGGGATCGTCGACGGGAATGCGTGAGTTCTCCGCCAGCAACACAGCGAAGAGAGCAACCGCGGCTGCGGGCAGGGCCGGGTGCGCGGGCCCCCAGGTTTGCCACGGCAGGGAGGCCCACGCCTCGGCGAAGGAGGCGCTGCCCGCGGGTAGGCAGACAATGGCGAGCGCCAGAAAAAGCGCGGGTTCCGCCAGGGCCGAGAAGGCGGCCTCGCGGCTGGCTCCCATGCCCTCGAAGCTGGAGCCGGTGTCGAGTGCGGCGGCCATGGTGAAGAAACGGCCGAGTCCGAGCAGATAGGCGAAGAGAATGACGTCGCCCGAAAATCCCAGGGGCGCGGTCGCGGCGCCCAGTGGGGTGAGAAGCCCTGCCGCCAGTGCGGCGGCCAAGGTCACGATGGGCCCAGCGCGGAAGAGCCAAGTTGTGGTGCGGCTGTAAACCGCGCCCTTGTGCAGAAGCTTCCACAGATCGAGGTAGGACTGCCACAGCGGCGGCCCCTTGCGACCGGCGAACCAGGACTTGGTGCGGGTAGTGATGCCGACCAGCAGGGGCGGCAGCGCGAGCAAGATGCATAGGTGAAGGACGATGGCGGTCATGTCAGTGCCTCATGGCTCCGGACAATTGCCACAAGACCAGCGCCACCAAAGTGGCCAGGATGTAGACCAGATAGAGCTGCATCCGTCCGTGCTGAATCACTCTCAGACGGCGGGCTGCGCGCAGAAAATGGCGCCAGGCCGGCACCAGCATGCGCTCACCCGCCATGTCACCCACGTGCTTTTCGAAGTGAGCCTGGGTGGGAAACATGCCGTCGGGCAGTCCGCCGTCGGTTCGGATGTGCAGCACGCTGGAGAAAGGGGCGAGCACGGGGTCGGCGAACGATGTGGCCGTGTACTGCATGCGCGCTGTCGCGTGAGGGTAGGCGCAACCCCAGGTCGCGGCTTGGGCAACCGGGCGGGTTTTGAGCAGCCGGGCTCGCAGCAAGGCCAGGGTGGCGATCAAAGCGACCAGCACTGTGGCCAGCAAGCTGATGTTGAAGAGCGGGCCCAGGTCGGCGGGCAGGGCCTCTCCGCTCAGACACACGGCCGCGGGCGCCACCAGGGCAAGTGCGCCGGCGGGCCACAGGCCGATGGCCAGGCAAGCCAAGGCTGCGGCGAGCATGGGCGCGCGCATGGCGAGTCCGACTTCGTGAGCGTGGCGGGCGTGGTCGCTGCGCGGTTCGCCCAGAAACACCACGCCAAAGACCTTGACGAAACAGGCCGCCGCCAAGCCGCCGATGAGAGCTAGGGCCGGCAAGGCGACCAGCGCCACCACCGCGCCGGTCGCGGGCAGGGTGGCCCCGGCGCGGAATGCGCCTAGGTAGATGAGCCACTCGCTGACAAAGCCGTTGAGCGGGGGCAGGCCACAGATGGCGACCGAACCCACCAGAAAGGCTGTTGCAGTCTCCGGCATCCGTCGGTAGAGCCCACCCAGCGAGTCGAGATGCCGCGTGCCCGACCCTTGCAGCACGCTGCCTGCGCCTTGAAACAGCAGCCCCTTGAAGAGACCATGATTGAGGGTGTGCAAGAGCGCGCCCGCATAGCCGAGCGTGGCCAACGCGGGGTGGCCGTAGCGCTGACCCAGAAGGCCGAGCCCGATGCCGAGCGCGATGATCCCGATGTTTTCCACGCTGTGATAGGCGAGCAGGCGCTTGAGGTCGTGCTGAGCCAGCGCGTGGATCACGCCCGCCACGCCGGAAATCGCGCCCACCAGCACGAAGACCGCGCCCCACCACGCGGGCGGCGGGCCGAGAAAAGGCAGCACGCGCAGCAGGCCGTAGATGCCCATCTTGATCATCACGCCCGACATCACCGCCGAGACGTGACTGGGCGCGGCCGGGTGAGCGTCGGGCAACCAGATATGCACCGGCCAGAAACCGGCCTTGGTGCCGAAGCCGCCCAGGGCGAGCAAGAAGGCAAGGTTGGCCAGACCGGCCGCCGCGATCCCGATTCTCTTCATGGCGGCGAAGTCAAACGAGCCGGCCGCGCGTCCCAGCAGGGCGAAGAGAGCGATAAGCAGAATCACGCCCACGTGGGAGGCGATGAGATAGGTCGTGCCCGCACGCCGGACTTCGTCGCGGTCGTTCTCAAAGGTCACCAGGAAGAACGACGAGAGAGACATGGCCTCCCACGCCAGCAGGAACAAAACCCCATCCCGCGCGAGCACCACGCCCAGCATAGCCGCCAGCAGCAGGTTGAAGAAGACGACGGCCGGTGCCACCCGCCGCTTTCCCAGGTAGGCGCGCAGATACCCCGCGCCGTAGACCGCAGCCAGGCCCGACACGACGCAGATGCACAGGGCGAAAAAAGCTGACAGCGGATCGATCCCCACGCGCAACTCGCCAAGCGGCAGTGGAACCCGAGCCCGCCAGACCAGCGTGGCCCCGCTGCGCAGGGCCACGAGTGAAGCCGCCCCGCCCAGCAGCGAGGCCGCCACAGCGCTCGCGGTGCCTACCGCCAGGGCGGCGCGGTCCCTACGCCCCAAGATCGCGGCGAGTAGGGCGCTTCCAAAGAGAAGCGCCATCGAGACGAGTAGAAGTTGCAGAGAAATCGACGGTGTTTCCTTGAAAACGAAGGTACTTGTACGCCAAGTTATCGGCCTGTCAAGGGTGGACTGCGGTACAAGCGACGCTGCGAAACACGCGTTGGTGGAATATGATGCAAAGTCGTGCCTTCCTTGCTTCGCCTCGGGAAGTACCAACTAGACCGCCGGCTCGGGCCCGAAGGAGTGGTCGAGAGTTTCCGCGCCCACCCGGCTGATTGTGTTTCACATGCGGCAGGCGACTCCGAGCTGTTCGTGGTCAAGCTGCTGCGTGCGGATCGCGTGCAGCGGCAGGCCTACCCGCGACTGGCTTCGCGCTTTCTTGCGGCAGGCCGGCGGCTGCTGGCCATTTCACCTGCGCACTCGGGTCGGGTATTCGACGTCGGCGAAGAAGCGGCGGGTGCCTTCGTCGTCTCGGGCTGGGTGGCCGGCGTGGATCTCGTCGGGCTGGTCCAGGCGGCTCAGCAGCAAACAGCACCCGGCCGCACGGGGGTGGACGCCGCCGTGGTCGGCGTGGTTGGCGGTCAGATGGCGCGGGTGCTCTCGCTCGCGCACGCGGCCGAGCCGCCGTTTTTTCATCTGGGTCTCTGTCCCGGGAACGTCCTGGTCACGCCCGCGGGCGAAGTCGTGCTGCGGGATTTCGGCTTGTTTGCATCCGTGCGCGGGCTGGTCGACCACCCTATCGAGAAGTGGTTGTTCGTCGCGCCGGAACTCGTGGGTGCGGCGATCGGCCCCGACACGCTCAGCGGCTGCGCGGCGGCGGACTTCCATTCTTTGGGCGCTCTCTTGCACTTCCTCCTCGGTGGCAAGCCTCCTTTCGAGGCGAGGTCGCTGGCCGAGCTTTCCGACCGCATGCGCGAGCCCGTGCACGAACTTGCGGGCGTACCGGCCGCTCTCAGCGCGGCCATCCGCGCCCTGACCGCGCTCCATCCCGAGGACCGGCCCCGCGGCGCCAGTCTGTTGAGCGAAGCGCTGGCAGGCCATCCGGCCCCGGCCGAGGCCGAGTCCCCTGTCACCACTAGGAAGCTCAAGAACGATGGGGCAGGGGACCACGCCGCTGTTTTGGCGCCAGCGGGTCACGTGGCGAAGCGGCCGGGTCGAACGGGCGTCGCCGCGCGTGGAGCGGCCGCTGGGCACGGCCGCTCGGTGCGTTCGGGCTGGCTGGTCGCACTGGTGGCATTGCTGGGCCTTCTTCTTGTGACGGTGTTCGGCTTGCTTGCCTTCCGGCTGGCTCGCACCTTCTCTGCCAAGCGCGCCGCTCAGGGTGTCGCCATCGCACAGCGCCGAGCTGGCGAGACTCCGCCCGTCGAACCCCAACTCAAGTCGCATTCACATCAGCGCTCCCCGGAGTCGTGGCTGCCCGCTGTTCCCACCCCTCTGCCCGACGCGGGCGCGAGACGCGTCGCGGACGCCGCTCTGGCGCGGGCATCCGCGAGCGATGACATACCGGTGTTCCCGGCCGGGCGCTTTGTCGTCGAGGAGTCGAACACACCGCAGCCTCAGCGCGTGCCGAATCACCTGTTCGTCGACACCCAGCCCCACGGCGCGCAGGTCTGGGTTGAGGGCGTTTGGAAAGGTAACACGCCGCTCGACGTGCTGGCCGGCGCAGGTGGCAAGCGGCTGGTGCTGGTGGCTGCGGGATATCACATGTTCCGCACTAGCATCGATGCGCGCGAGGGAACTCTGATCCGCCTCGCGCTCGATCCGGTTGCAGGCCCGGTGCGCGGCGACGCTTTTCTCAACGTGGTTTGTCGCACATCGGGAAGGTACCCGGTGTTTATTGACGAGGTCGAGACCGGGCTGCTTTGCCCCGTCCACCTGGTGCCGGTGGCGGCCGGAACACACCGGGTGGGCGTGTTCGTACCGGCGGAGCGCAAGCTGGAGGCGGTGGAGATCACGGCTCCTGCCGGCCCCAAGCCCCTCGATGTTCATCTCGCGCCGTGATGGACTACTCCAGGACTTCGGTCCAGTTGAAACGTGAGAACTGACCAGAATAGGGCGATGCCTGCACCGCACTGCCTGCGCTGATCGCGTCCGGGAGGAAGGGCGTGACGTCGTCGAACGTGGTGGTACCGCCGAACACGTAGACGCGGCCGCCTATGATCACAGGCGAGGTGGCCGGGTTGGTGCTTGTGACCAGGTAACACAGCCGCTCGGTGACCGCCCCGGACGTCATTTGGTGGATGGTCAGGTAGGTCTTGCCTACACCGCAGACATCCGACGGGGCGGCGTACCACATGGTCACTACCTCGAATCCATTCCCGTCGGCCTTCAGTATGCCCAATGGCGTCGAGGTGGGCCGGGCGGTGACGGGCATTTGCGTGTCGCAGACCACGCTGCCGTCGGACGCCAGGTGAGTCACGCCGCAAATCTGGTTGGTGCCCGTGGTGAGCACGATTTGGCCACCGGTGCCCCACGTGGTGTCCTTGACCACGCCCGTGATGTTTCCGTTGCTGTCGGCTTGGGCCAGCTCCTTGGCAAAGATCATCTGCGAAGCCGGCAGGCTGACCGTGTCCAGGTCGAGGTTCGAGTTGGTCACCTGGACCAGGTAGATTTCGTGCGCGTGACTGGAGGCCACGCTGTCGCGGTCGAGTTGCACCACCGTGGGGGAGAAGTGCAGCGGTTGGTTGCAGGTGAAGTTGTAGGCCAAGCTGAGGCCGCCGGCCAGGGTGTAGCGCCAGAGCTGTCCCGCCGTGTCGCCGAAGTAGGCTGCCACGAGCTTGTCGTTCTGGGCCCTGGCAAAGTCGCGCGCGGTCGCCACGTCGGTCAGCGCCGCGTATTCCTGCGCGCAGGTGGCGCCCGGCGACACGCTGTTGGTCGCGATCACGTTCCCGGTGATGGCCGACGCCGTGACCAGGGTGCGCCCCTGGGTTGTGCTTCCATCGGAGACGGCGTAGCCAGAACTGAAGATGAGACGGTAGTCGTTGAGACTGGTGGTCTTGTTGAGCAGGAACGCAGGCAAAGAAATCGTGTCGCCCAAGACTTGGTTGTAGGTGTCTGCGCTGGCGCCGACACCGGTGTGCCATTGCACGGTGACGGGAGGGTCGTTGAGTGCGTTGGTGCCGAATGGGTTGGTGACGTCGAGCATGAAGGTCTCGGCTCCACCGTAGCCCTCTGGCATCAGGAGCAGTGTCTTCCACACCGCCGTGCTGTCGTCGGTACAGCCCGAGACACACAGGCTCTTGACCTTGGGCGAGTCGGCCAATCCGAAGATGTGATTGTAGGGGTTGAGATCCTGTCCGCCTTGTGCGTACAGCCTGCGCAGGTTGGTGAGAAAGTCGGGTGGGATGAAGGCAAAGGCTTCGCTACCAGCGGAATACGTGGTGGTGCCCACCTTGGTGTCTTCCAGGAAGAAGGCGTGCAACATCATGTCCGACGAGCCCACGTAGATGAGATGGGGTCGGTTCATGCACTTGAGGAAGAAGTTGTGTCCGCCCGGCAGCGCCACATCGCCCGGGCTGGCCACGTCGATGGGCGTGGAATTCACGATGGCGCCTAGGATCGCAGGGTTGTTGGAAGCCGGATTTCCCAGGGCCCACTGCGCCACGGCCTGGGCTTCATCCGCGGTGGCGCCCATGCCCAGCGCAGCCAGCGCCGCCGCGTTGGTGATGGCCCCGGTCGAAGCGTTGACCTGGATCTTGACCATGTTGGTGCCGTCCCAGGTGTAGACCCTGCGGTTCATCCAGTTTGCGGTATTGGAGAGCTGCGTGCCCGCGTCCCAGGACAGCACAGGTGTGGTGCCCGCGACGTTGTAGGCGTACAGGTGCCCCTTCCAGGAAGGAAACTCCATGCGCGAATCGAGCGCGTACTTGCCCTCGACCACCGTGATGGCTTGCTGAGTGCCCGCCGAGGTGCTGCCAGCTGATGAAGAATAGTTGCCCTTAATCGCGGTGTAGACAGCCAATTGCAAGGCGTCCTCAAGCTGGTCTTCACTGGTGGCCAAGAAAGCGGTGCCGGAGCCGCCGGCCTTGGCCACGTTGTTGTTGGCCGCCGCGGTCGGGCCAGCGCTGGCGTCGCCCGAAAATCCCACCACAAAGACCGTCACGCCCAGGTTGTGCTTCAGATCGTAGGCGGCCAGGACCGACTTGCACTTGCATCCGGCGGTGGCCGGGTTGTCGGCGGAGCAGGGTGTATCGTCGCAGATGTTGTTGCCCTGGCTGTCCACGTCACCTGGGCCGTTGGCCTGGCCGTCGGTGATGAGCAACGCGAAGTTGCTACGACAGGAAACGGAGTCAGCTGGGATGGTGAGGGACGGGCTGGCGCTGGTGTAGCCGTTCTTGACCGCCTTCATGTAGTCATAGGCGCTGGTTTGCGGGGTCTTGGCCACGTCGTTCTCCAGCGTGCAACCGGTGGGGGTGCCGTAGTAGGTAATCAGCCCGCCGTCCGCAGCGGGGGCCATTTGAGCGGTGATGGCCTGGGCTGCAGCCAGTGCGTTTGTCGGGCTATCAGAGGTATCGAGGAAGGGCGTGAGCTGCGTGTCCCAGCGCGCGCCGCAGCTGGAGCTACAAGCAGAGCCACAATTGGCTACGCTGATAGGAGGAGCGTCCCCGCCGTTGTAATAGTTGGTCAGCGGCGTGTAGTAGGTGTAGTTGCTGCCATTGACGGTGATGTCGTGGCCGTCGTAGGTGTCACGCACGAGCAGGGTCGACGACGTGGTCTGGGTGGTTCGGTCGTACTGGTAGTAGCTTCCTTGGTAGGCCCCCCAGCCCAGGTTGTTGGGCATGTTGCACGAGTCGCCACAGAAGTCGACATCGTAGCGATCCCAGGAAGACCAGCCCTTGCGCACGCGATAGCGACTGTCAGCGGTGGCCCGCAGGGTCATCTGGTGGCCGGAAATCGTGCAAGTGGCGGAGGGGCCGCCTATGTGCGTCTGGCGATTCCAGGTATAGCAACCCGCTCTGCGCAATTGGTCCTCAGTCTCATACACAGTAATGGTGTTTGTCGAACTGCTCCCGGAAACTTTGTAGTAGGGGTAGTAGTTGTCCTGCCAGAAGGTCATGAGCCCAAAGTTGACCAGCGGGTAGTTGTCCATCACCAGCTTGCTGATGGCGCGTTTGGCGATCACCGTGCGCGAGGTGGCTGGCCCGCACAGGTCGCCGCTGCCGCAGTCCGAGTCCTTGGAGCACACCACCTGCGAACTCTTGCACATGCGGATGGGACCGGCTGTCCCATGCGTGTTGGATACGCAGGTGTCAGTCGCGCTGGCCGGCAACTGGCAGTTGTTGGCTGGCGGCAGGTTGCAGGTGTTGGTCGGGATGGAACAGGTGTTGGTGGTGCCCGTGCACTTGTTGTCATTGTGTATGGCGCACGTCGCCGACGGCAGATTGCACACGTTGGGCGTGCCGGTACACTGGTTGAGCGGCGGGGTCACGCACTTGTCGTTGCCATGACAGTGAGCGCTACTGGAACATGGTGTGAGGTGGTTGGCTGGTGGCCAGTAAGAGGTGTCGCCGTAGCAGATATTGCCCGGGTACACGAGGCAGGTTGGTTGGCCGGTCGCCAGCCCGCAAGAATCGCCGCTTACCTGGCAGCTCATGTTCGAGGGGCAGTCGCTGGTCTGGCTGCAGCCCCCCCATGGCGTACTGCCTTGCGAGCAAGTTCCGCCGCTGGTGACCGGGGGACAGGTGCTAGCGTCCTGGCAGGTTTGGCTGCTTTGGGTGGAGCAGGTGCCGATGTTGGGACAGTAGCTGCCGGGATTGGTGCACAGGACGTTCGTCCCGTACTTGCAATAGCCGACTGACGCGCAGGCAATCTGGGCGCTGCACGTGGCATTCGTCGTCGTGCAGGTTCCCATCTGAACCGGGCAGGGCGAGCTGGCGGTGCACGACCCGCCGGTGTAGGAGCAGACGCCCGGGTCTTGGGCGCAGTCAGCGTCGCTGACGCAGATGGTGATGTTGTCCTTCGAGCAGTAGCCGTGACGACAGTCATCATCCGACAGACAGTTGCGCGTCGTCCAAGCCTGGCAGATCCCCAGCAAGCCACCCTGGCGGCAGTTGACGCCGTTGTCGCAGTCGACGCCGCACTCGGCGTTGTTCTGGAACTGGCCGCCCGGCACGCCGTTCATCGAACCCGAGGTGTCGAGCACGATGAGCATGTTGGCCTTGCGGATCTGGCGTTCGATGATCGCCAGCGGGTTCACGCGGGCATCGGCCAGCTGTGGTGCCGCAGTCCAGGTCAGCGCTGTGGCCACGGCAACCAGGACAAAGAACTTCATCCTTGGCCCGGTGGCTACCTGGCCTGCGAAGGATCTCACGCGATGAACCATCGGCAGAAGGGCGAGCTTCATTGAGAATACGCACACCAGGGGCTCGCGCCTGCGCGCGCTGTCCGTGAAATCTTTTGTATGCTCTGAGGAGTAGTCTACATTACCAGAAATGAAGTTGCAAATGTCCCTGGAAGATTGCCGGTTGCCGGTGTTGGCCATAAGCCTACCGGGGAACTCCGGGCCAGCCCAGGTCGGCGAGCGTGAGCGGTAGCGGTAGCGTGAGCGGCAAGCGGAGAGCGGCCTGCGTGGGCGGCGAGCGTGAGCGGTCAGGCACCACAGCGCCCCACCTCCCGCGTATCCCACGCGAACTCGCTCACGCCCTCGCCCACGCGACCCGCGAGCCGCGGCCCGCGACCCGGCCTGCCCAGCCCCTCGAATCTTCCGACGAGCTGTCGCTATCTGGCTCGGCCTTTGGCTTCCAGAGCGGTCTCTACCAGCTTGATCTCGACCATCAGATCGCTGGCCATGCGCTCCAGCCCGGCGCGCAGGCGGGCCAGGTCAGCATGGGGCGGCAGCCGGACGCGGGTCTTGGCGGAGAAGAGCATCTCGCCCGACATGGGCGCGCTCGAACGATTGGTTGCCAGCTCCTCGACGTTGGCGTCGCTACGGGCCAGGATCTGCGAGATCTCACGCACGATCCCGGGCCGGTCGAGCCCGACCAGCTCCAGGTCCATGGTGCGCGCCTCGTCCGCCGCGGGTTGCTCGCTGCCATTGCTGGGCTCGGCCACCACGCGCAGACCATGCTCCTGCAAAGCAGCCAGCGCGGCGGAAAGCGGCACCACCTGGGCGGCTGGGACTTCGACGCGAAGAATGCCAGCAAACTTCCCGGCCAGATGGGCCATGCGGCTTTCCAGCCAGTTACCCCCATGGCCCGCGATCACCTCGGCCACCGCTTCGACCAAGCCGGGTCGGTCAGGGCCGATGAGTGTGAGAACCAGATCGGGCATCTCAAACCTTCAGGTGAAGGGCCACATGCTTGTCCAGCGCCTCGCCACAGGCGTCGAACACGAGTTGCCAGATGTTGCGGAGTTGGGCTTCGATGACCGTGCCCTCCTCAGTGTCTTCCTCTTCGTCTTCCTCGTCGTCGTCCTCCTCGTACTCGTCGTCCTCGATGGACAGCTCTTCCTTCATTTCTTCCAGTGTCTCGGACAGGGAAACCGCGGAGGCCACGCGCAGGTCGCCCACGTGCAGGCGGCCGTCGAACTCCACTGGCAGAAAGATGTCGGCCGCCATGTCGTGCGCCTCGAGGCGGTCGAGGAATTCGGTCATGGCGTCCTCGGGCAGGCGTTTTGCGATGGTATGCGTGGTGCGATCGTCGATGGCCGCCAAGCGGGCGCCGGCCTGCTCCACCAACTTGTGAAGCATCTTCATCTCGTCATCGTCAAGGCGATCAGAGAGGGGACCGAGCTCGATTTCAGCCATCTGCATACGGTGCCGCAGCCAAGGCCATCCGTCAACGTCCGGTGTTTCATCGGGTCGACATTCTTGCGTCCAGCGGGTATGGATTCGCCACACGCCATGACCGAACCGATGCAACCCACGGCCACGTGGATTTCCGAGCAAATGAGCGCCGCCCGCGACCATGCCGCTGCTGGCTTGCGCGCCGGCCAGCCTGGCGTGGCGCTGGCCGAGCGCATCTCCCAGGAGGTGGAAGGGATCGTTGTCGCGCTGCTGGCCTTTCACCTGGCTCGCGCGCACAAGGGGAGCGCTTCCGAGATCGCTATCCTGGCCACCGGCGGATTCGGCCGGCGTGAACTGGCGCCGTATTCTGACCTGGACTTGCTCTTTCTCTGTGCGAAGCCGCCCGACGGCGCGGTGGAAGACCTGGCCCGCGCGATTCTGGTTCCCTTGTGGGACGCCAAGGTGGACGCCGGACATGCGGTGCGTTCGGTTTCCGATGCCTTGGCTCTGCCCGCCAACGATTTGGCTGCGGCCACGGCCTTGCTCGATGCGCGGTTTCTGACCGGCGACCGAGGCCTAGCCGATCGGTTTTTGTCGAGCTACCAGACGCGAGTGGCCAAGGCCTCGCCTGATGGCTTCGTAGCGCGTCTGCGCGCGGAGCAATACGGCCGCCATTCGCGTTTCGGTGACACGATATTCATGCTCGAGCCTGACCTGAAGAACGGCCCGGGCGGGATTCGCGACTTGTGTGTGGGGCGCTGGGCAGCCCAGGTCCGTTTCAAGACCGCTGATCCGCAGAAACTCTGCGAGATGGGGGAGATGTCGGCCCGCCAGGCTGCGGCCATGGAAGCGGCCCGGGAGTGGTTCCTGCGGGTGCGAGCGGCCGTGCACCTGACCGCCGGGCGACGTCAGGAGCAGCTCCGATTCGATCTGCAGGAGAGCATCGCGCCACTTTTTCACCCCGACGCCACGTCAAGGCCAGGCGAGGTCAGGCCTGCCGTGGCTCCTGCGGTGGAGGCACTGATGCACGATTTTCAGAAACATGCGCGAGCGGTTAGCCGGGAAACCGAGCGCCTGCTGCTGCGGGTATCCGGCGACCGCAACCACCGGTCGACGCTGCAAACCAAGCGCATCGAGAAGGCCGGCAAGGCGGACCCGAGTTTCGAGATAGCGGACGGCGCGATTGAGGTAAAGAACAACATCATCTTCGATGAGAAACCATCCGAGATGATTAGGCTTTTTGTGCTTGCGGCGGAGTCTAATCTTGCCGTGGGTCGGCGCACGGCCGACCTGGTTTCCGAGAACGCAGCCACCCGAGGCGCGGCCCTTCGCGAGGACCCAGAAGCGGCGGCGTGCTTCCTGCAGGTTTTGTGCGACATCCGCGACTCCGGCACGCCTTCGCGGTTGGAGCAGATGCACGATCTGGGACTCATCAGCGCGCTGATTCCAGAGTGGGAGCCGCTGGTGGGCCGTGTGCAGCACGACCTGTATCACGTGTATACGGTGGACCAGCACTCGCTCTATGCGGTGGCCACCTTGAAGGCCGTCGCGCGGGGCGAGATGGGGACGGACTACCCGCAGGTGTCGGCCGAGTTTCCCGCGGTCACGCGCAGGCTGGCTTTGTTCGTCGCGGTGCTGTTGCATGACGTGGGCAAGCCGCTCGGGTCGCCTCACAACGAGCACGGCGCCGTGCTGTCGGAGCGCATTGCCGCGCGCCTGGGTCTCAATCCAGCAGACGTGCGCTTGGTGGAGTTCTTGGCGCGCGAGCACCTCTTCATGAGCCACACCTCACAGCGGCGCGACCTGGAGGACGTCAGCCTGATCGTGCACTTTGCCAAGGGCTGCGAGAACGAAGAAAAACTGCGCCAGCTCTTCTTGCTGACTTTCTGCGACCTGGCCTCCACGGGTCCCAAGACCATGACCCACTGGAAGAGCGAGCTGCTGGCCGAGTTGTTCGAACGCACGCTCAAGTTCATGCGGCGAGGTGCGGATCTTTTGCAGGCCGAGCAGGCCGAACTAGTGCAAGAGAGGCAGAAGCAGGCAGCGTTGCTTCTGGCCGGGGAGGTGGAGGGGCCAGCGTTGGCCGACCTGTTCGCGGGCCTGCCTGACCGCTACTTCACCGAGAACGAGACCGACCAGATCGCGGCGCACATGCGTCTTTCGCTGGGGCGCAAGGGTCCGTGTGCGATCGCCGTCAGCCACTCCCCGCGGGGAACCTCCTCGGAACTGGTGCTGGTGGCCCAGGACGTGCCCGGCCTGTTGGCCCGTGTCGCGGGTGTGCTTTTTGCCAACCGCATCGACATTCTGGACGCGGCTATCTACTCTCGCGAGGCGGTGACAGGCCGCGACCGGGGCGAGGCGCTGGACGTGTTTCGCATTCGCAAAGAGCCCGACGGTGCGGTGACCGACGAGCGCCGCATAGCCGCCATACGGGACGACTTGGAAGCCGTACTGGCCGGGCGCGTGACCGTCGAGGTGCTGCTGGCGCGTAGGCCGCGCGCACCGTCTATCGTCGATCGGGCCAAGCCAGAAGTGCCACCCACCGATGTGCGCGTGGACAACGAAATCAGTCCGATCTTCACGGTGCTCGACATCTTCACCGAGGACAAGCCGGGCGTGCTTTACACCATCACGCGAACCCTGGCGGAGCAAGGCCTGGACATCCACCGCTCGCGGGTGGGCGTGGCCGGCGACCGGGTGGCCGACATTTTCTACGTCCGGGACATTGCCACGGGTGGGAAGTTGACCGATCCGGCGCGATTGAATGCGCTGGCTGACGCGCTCAAGAAGGCGCTGCCGACGTCGGCGGGACGCAAGGGGTAGTACCGCCTATCGTAAATTCGTACTGGTTGGGCGGCCGGGTTGAGGGCGGCGGTGGCCGGTGGCCGGTGGCCGGAACCGGATCCAGCTACCGGTCCCTTGACACCACCCCGTGCTGGCGCTGAAGTTCAGCCCATGCTGCTCAATTTCGCTAGCGTCGCCGCGGTCATCATGCTTGCGCAGGGCGGGGCGCCGCCCGGGCCGCAGAATCCCGCGGCGGCCCAGCTGGAACGAGGCCAGAAACTCATTCAGTCGGGCGATCTGACTGGAGCGCTGGCGGCCTTCGATGCGGCGGCCAAGGCCGACCCCAAGAACCCGCGGGCCTACTATTTGCGGGGCGTGGTGCTGGAAAAGCGGCACGATCTGGCCGGGGCGGAGAGGGCGTATCGTGAGGCCGTGGGCCGCGACGCCCGCTTCGCTCCCGCGCATAACAACCTGGGCGCCATGCTGCTGGACAAGGGCGAGACGGCTGCGGCCGAGAAGGAGATTCTGGCCGCCATCAGTAGCGACCCCAAGTACGCCGACGCTCACTCCAACCTGGGCCACGTGCGCGATGCACAGGGCAGGCCGGCCGAGGCAGCCAAGTCGTACCGAGAGGCCGTGCGCTTGCGGCCCGGCGAGGCCAGCTTTCACGTCAACTTGGGCGCGGCGCTACGCAAGACCGGTGATATCGACGGCGCGCTGACCGAGCTTCGTCAGGCGGCGCGCTTGGCTCCGCAAGACGCGTTGGCTTTGACCTATCTGGGACTTCTGCTATCCGACAAGAAGGCCTACGACGAAGCACACGAAGCGTTGGAGAAAGCCACCCGCCTGGACCCCAAGCTGGCGGCGGCTTGGACCGAGCTGGGACGGATGGAGTTGCGGCGCAAGCAACCAGCCGCGGCTGCCGACGCCCTGGCGCGGGCGCGCGTGCTGAAACCCAAAGACACCACCATCGCCGCCGACTACTGCAGCGCGCTCGCCAAGAAGGACATAAAGGCCAAGGTGACGCAGGAAGAATGCCGGGCCGCGCTCGCCCTCGACCCAAGCAACGCGCTGGCTCGCTATGAGCTGGGCAAGATCCTGGTGGCCCACGGCGATTGCGCCGCGGCCCAGATCGAGATCGACAAGTTCGCCGGTCTGGCCGGGGTGAAGCCCGAGGCCAAGGCCAAGGCGCAGGAGATCCTGAAGACCTGCACGCCGGCCAAGCCGGGAAAGAAGTAGCTAGCTATTTCGCACAGAGGCCACAGAGCCGGACCGGAGAGACGGAAGGGTTTGAATCTTGTCCGTTCCGAGCCCTTTCTTCTCTTCCGATCTCTCCGCCCTCCGTGCTCTCTGTGAGGAAAAGCTAGCTTCCGGCCCGCGAAGAGGCCGCCTTCCACCCTGATGCCGAAACATCAATGCAGACCGCACTTGAATGAACGCCCTGCGCTCGGCTAATCTCCCGAGATGCTGCCCGACGGTCCCCTGCGCGAAGCGCTTACCTTCGATGACGTGCTGCTGGTTCCCGCGGAGAGCGATGTTTTGCCCAAAGACGTCGACGTCCGTACCGAATTGACCGCGACCATTCCCTTGGCCAACCCGATTATCTCGGCGGCCATGGACACCGTTACCGAGGCGCGCACCGCCATCAGCATGGCGCGCGACGGTGGTCTGGGCGTCATTCACAAGAATCTGGGCATCGACGAGCAGGCGCTGGAAGTCAGCAAGGTGAAGAAGGCGGAGACCGGGGTGGTGCTGGACCCGGTCACCATCGGTCCAGATCAGAAGCTCTTCGCGGCACTCGAGCTGATGAAGCGCTACGAGATCTCGGGGCTTCCCGTGGTGGCCGAGGACGGTCGCCTGGTCGGTATCCTGACCAATCGTGATGTGCGCTTCGAGCGGCACCTGGACCAGCCGGTGCGCAATCTCATGACCACCACGCTCATCACCACACGCGAGGGGCTGAGCCTGGAGCATTCGAAGGAGCTGTTGCACAAGAATCGCATCGAGAAGCTCTTGGTGGTGGACGATGCGGGCCGACTGCGCGGGCTTATCACCATCAAGGACATTGAGAAGGCGCAGCAGCACCCCAATGCGGTCAAAGACGAGCTGGGCCGACTGCGCGTGGGTGCTGCGGTGGGCACCGGGGTGGACCGGGCTGCGCGCGCCGCTGCCCTGCTGCAGGCGGGCGCCGACATCATTTGCATCGACACCGCCCACGGCCACTCCCGCTCCGTGCTGGAGGCCGTGGCGGACATTCGCAAGTCCTTCCCGAAAGCGGAGATTCTGGCTGGAAACGTGGCCACCGCCGAGGGCGCGCTGGCCTTGGCCAAGGCAGGCGCCAACGCAGTCAAGGTGGGCATCGGCGCAGGTTCAATCTGTACCACCCGCGTGATCGCCGGCATCGGCGTCCCCCAGATCACGGCGGTGACCGACGCGGCACGCGCGCTGGCCAAGCTGGACGTGCGCATCGTTTCCGATGGCGGCGTGAAATACTCGGGCGACGTCACCAAAGCCATCGCGGCGGGCGCCCACACGGTGATGATTGGCAGCCTCTTCGCTGGCAGTGACGAGGCCCCCGGCGAGATCATTCTGTACCAGGGCCGCAGCTACAAGGTGTACCGGGGCATGGGATCGGTGGGCGCCATGCGCGCCGGCAGCAAGGACCGCTATTTCCAGTCCGACGTCAGCGTCGACGCCAAGCTGGTGCCGGAAGGTATCGAGGGACGAGTGCCCTACCGAGGAAGTCTCTCGCAATCGATGTACCAGCTCATCGGTGGTCTGCGTTCAGGCATGGGCTACTGCGGCTGCCGCAACATTGCCGAGCTGCACAGCAAGGCGCGCTTCATCAAGATCACACAGATGGGTCTGCGCGAATCGCACGTCCACGACGTGATCATTACAAAAGAGGCCCCGAACTACAGAGTGGAACAGTAGCCACTTCGTTCGAGAGCTAGGTGATCTCCGATGTCTCACACCCAAACCATTCTCGTTCTCGACTTCGGTTCGCAGTACACGCAGCTCATTGCGCGGCGGGTTCGTGAGCAGAAGGTGTACTCGGAGATCCATCCCTTCAACTTGTCGCTCGACAAGATTCGCGCCATGCGCCCGTCGGGCATCGTTCTTTCGGGTGGCCCGTCGTCGGTGTACGACCAGGGTGCCCCGCGGGTGGGCGTCGAACTGTTCTCGCTGGGAGTACCCATTCTCGGCATCTGCTACGGCGTGCAACTTTCCAGCTTGCTCCTGGGTGGCAAGGTAGAACCAGCGCAAAACCGCGAGTACGGTCGCGCCTCGGTCAAGCTGGAGACGCCGTCCGAGCTGTTCGCCGGATTCCATTTGGGTGACGAGATTGCGGTGTGGATGAGCCATGGCGACCGGGTCGAGTCGCTGCCCGACGGCTTTCGTCGCATTGGCGTGAGCGACAACTGCCCCTTCGCTGCCGTGGAATCCCTGAAGCACAAGTTCTGGGGCGTGCAGTTTCACCCCGAGGTCGCCCACACCCCGCGCGGCAACGAGATCCTGGGAAACTTTCTCTTTCGGGTCTGCCGTTGCGAGCCCAGTTGGACCATGGCCAATTTCGTCGATGAGGCCATCCAGAAGGTCAAGCAGCAGGTCGGTCAGGGCCGCGTGATCTGCGGGCTCTCGGGTGGCGTGGATTCGTCGGTGGCAGCCTCCCTGGTACACCGTGCGGTGGGCGACCGGCTGACCTGCATATTCGTGGACAACGGTCTTCTGCGTGCGCGCGAGTCGGTCCAGGTCGAGAGCGTTTTTCGCGGCGCTTTCAAGATGAATCTGGTGGTGGTCGATGCGGCCGAGCGCTTCCTCGCCAAGCTGGCCGGAGTGGAAGACCCCGAGCAGAAACGCAAGGTCATCGGCCGAGAGTTCATCGCTGTGTTTGAGGAAGAGGCGCGCAAGGCCGGCAGGGCTGATTTCTTGGTGCAGGGGACGCTTTATCCCGACGTCATCGAATCCGTGTCGCACAAGGGACCCTCGGCCACCATCAAGTCCCATCACAACGTGGGCGGCCTTCCCGACGAGATGAACCTGAAGCTGGTGGAGCCCCTGCGCGAGCTGTTCAAGGACGAGGTGCGCACGTTGGGAGAGGAACTGAATCTTCCGCACGACCTGCTGTGGCGCCAACCCTTTCCCGGACCGGGGCTGGCGGTACGCATTCTGGGGCCAGTCAACAAGGAACGCTGCGATCTCCTCCGTCAAGGCGACTGCATCATCGACGAGGAGATCCGCGCGGCCGGATTGTACGAGAGCATCTGGCAATCCTTCGGGGTGCTGCTTCCGGTGCGCAGCGTGGGGGTGATGGGTGACGAGCGCACCTATGCCAACGTGCTCGCCCTGCGTGCTGTGCATTCCAAGGACGGCATGACAGCCGACTGGGTGCCGCTGCCGCACGACCTGCTCGCCAGTATCTCGTCGCGTATCGTAAACGAGGTGCGCGGAATCAACCGTGTGGTGTACGACATCTCGTCCAAGCCGCCGGCGACGATAGAATGGGAATAGGATCTTCGCGACGCACTGTCGTGCCATTGGTCGTGGCCATGCTCGCCCACGCCCACCTCGCGACGGCCGCTTCGCTGGTTCGTCCCCTGGCCGGAGCCGAGGTGGATTGGTCGGCCGGCACGGTCACGGCCAGCGCAGGAGCGGCGGCCGACATGCGCATGCCGTCGCCCGCGGCGGCGCGGCCAGGCGCGGAACGGCGTGCCCGCGCCGCTGCGCTCGATAAACTGCGGGCGGCCTTGCGTGCGCTGCCTTTGCGAGGCAAGCAAAGGCTGGGGGAAAAACAAGTCGAGGCAGCGCTGGGCCATGCAAGCACGACGCGCATCGAGTACCAGTCGAATGGAGGCGTGGTGTTGTGGGTTGGGGTCAGGTTCACCGATCTCGTAGCAAGTGCCACGACCACGTCTACGTCCACGACCACGGGCCTGGTTGCTCTTGCCGTGGGGGCGATGCCGTTGGAATTGGCTCCTTTGTTGGTGGCCGGCGCGAAGGAAATCGTCTTGGGACACGCGCGCTACCACCAGGGACCGCCGCCCGCAGGTGCGATCAGCGTGCGGCGCGACGACAAGGGGCGCTTGCTTCTCCCCTCGGGCTCCGAGACGACGCTGGATCAGCTCGCCGGCGGGCCGGTTGTGATCTACCTTCAGAGGGTTCTGCCATGACACGGGCTCTCCTACCGGCCGCAACCACGAGAATCGCTTTGGCAGTGGCGGTCCTTCTCGTCGCCTTGCCGGCGGCTGCGCAGTCCGGGGAGCACGTGGTCACCGCCGAGGCGCCTATCGTGAACGGCAACGCGGTTGTGGCCAAGCAGCGCGCTCTGGCCGATGCGTTTCGTCAGGTGGTTGAGCGTGCCTTTTCCGACCTGCTCAAGGAAAGTGGCGGTGAGGCCCAGCCTCTGGCGCCCGGTCTGGCGCAGGTCAAGGCATCGTTTGCCAACCGCGGCCAGCGCTTCGTGCGTAGCTATCGCGTGCTCGAGGAGGAAGAAAGCAAGGGCCGCTTGCGTCTGCAGATCGATGCGGATGTGGATACCGCCCTGCTTCGGCGGGAGATGGAGCGCGCCCGCGGAACCACGGCCGCAGAGTCCGCGACCACGATTGCGCGGACCACAGGCCCCTCGATCTTCGTAGGCGGCGACCTGTCCGACGAAGCCAGCACCACGGTGGCCAGAACGCTAGCGGCTGGCGGTGTTCAGGTGCAAGCAGCCGCCGTGCGCGACGAGGCCTCGCTGATGGCGGCAGCGGGGCGCCAGGCGGCGCAGGCGCTTTGGTTGGTCGCCACCTCGTCCAGCGAGGGGTCGATTCGCGGGGCATCGTCGGTTTCCGTGCGCTGCGAGCTGCGCGCGCGGCTCTTGCCCGCGGGTCTGGGTGCAAGACCCGCTCTTCTCGATCAAACCCAATCAGAGCGGGGATTCGCGCACGACGAGTCCACCGCACGGCTTGCGTGCTGGCAGCGCGCCGCCGTGGCCTTGGCGCACCAACTGTCCAGCTTGCTGCGGCCGGTTCCCGCGGGTGCGCGCTACCTGACTCTGGATCTGGACGTGGTCGAGCCGGCCGCGCTCATGACGCTGCTTCAGGTTGTGAAGCGCCTGGGCGCGGTGAGTGCGGCTGAGGTCCGTCACGTGACCACGGGCCGGACCGAAATTCGGGTGTTCACACGCATGAGCGGTCGTGAAATTGAGTCCGCTCTCATTCGCGACATCGCAGGCCGGCTGCGCGTGACCGAAGTGAAACCGCCGGCCGATCGAGTGACACTCCAGGTTCGTCTGGCACAAGCCGACGAACCGCTACCGGGCGCAGGGGCCGATCCGCCTGCAACAAAGCCATGAAGTCGCTGGTCCTCGTCCTGTTCGCTGTTTCCCTTTTCGCCGGCTGCGCCTCGCTCAGATCCGAGGGCTCGGTGGTGTTCCGAGTCGAATGCAACGTGCCTGACGCCGCCGTGTTGCTCGACGGCGTGCTCATGGGACGCGCTTCACAATGGGCAAAGCCGGATCGTTTCATTCGACCGGGCTTCTACCGGGTCGAGATTCGTCACCCGAACTACTACTCACACTTCGAGGAGATCACGGTGGCCGACGGCGGCTCGGCGACGGTGAAGGCTGAGTTGCATCCGCTGCTGGAATAGCTAGGCGAACTCGACCCGCGCCGGAACCTTGTGCGGTGCCAGGTGCTTGGCACAGTGGTCGATGAGCTGCTTGGGCGTGCAGGGACCGTCGCGTTGCACCCGGGCGATCACGCGCGAAGCGCCGACCTCGTCGTATTCCAAGCGAGCCTCGGCACTGCGCACGTTGGCGAAAGCCTCCAGGCAACCTTCAACCTCGCCCAAAGCCACACGCCGGCCCTCGACCTTGACCAGGTCATCCTCCCGACCGCAAAGGGTCAGCCGGCCATCTCGATCGAGACTGCCGATGTCCCCGGTTCGCAACCAGCCGTCGCTGTCACCACGACCGATGGGTATCTCGCTGCCGCGCGTGCGCAGCCTGACCGGAGGGACGAAGGTCGATGACACGCCCGCGCCGCGCACCCAGACCGGCCCTTGCGCGCCAGCGGGCATCTCGGTGCCCTGGCGATCGGCCACGCGAATCTCGACGCCCGCGAAAGGCAGGCCAACCGTCGTGGGATTCTTTCCCCCCAGATCAATGGCCACCGGACCTGTCTCCATGGACTGGTAGCAGGAGAGCAGGGGCACCTTGAACCGCTCACGGAAGGCTCGCGCCACGGCGGGGCTGAGCGGCTCGCCCGAGCTGATGCAGCGGACGTGGCGCGATCGGCACGGCTTGGCGGTGGGCATGCGCGCCATGGCGGCGAACAGCGTGGGCGTGGCAGTCACGACGTCGGCACCTTGCTCGGCCAGCAACTTGGCCAGGCGGGCAACCACCAACTCGTCGTCGAGGACCAACCCGGCGCCTTGGGCCAACGCCACGCAAAGGCCGAGATCGAAGCCTTGGCTGGTATGGAGTGCGGCGGCCGTGCTCACCCGGCTTGGGGCGTCGATGTCCAGCGTTGAGGCGAGAGCGGCGCCGATGCTTTTCAGTTGGCGGCGTTCGCGTACCACACCCTTGGGATCGCCGCCGGCGTCCAGGGTGAAGAGCACGACTTCGGGCACCGCGTGCAACTTCAACGGCGTGCGCTCAAAGGTGGAACAGGTCAGCAGTGTGCCGGAAATGCGGCGGCGGCTTTCGAGTACAGCGCGCGGTCGGTCGTGTTTCGCATCCGCGGCTGGTGCGCCGCCTGGGGCGGCAAAGGCAATCAGGGCGTTGGGACGGTTGACCAGCGCCCGCAGGTGGGTCGCCGCAAAAACCATGCTTAGGTCTCGTCCACAGAGGGTCGGGTCGAGCGGAACCACGACGGCGTCCAGCTTGGATAGGGCGAGGGATAGCACGACGAATTCCGGCACACTGCCGAGCATGAGGCCAACCCAATCGCCGGCCCCGACGCCGAAACCCTTCAGCTCGTTGGCGCGGCGATTGACCCGATGACGCAATCCATGCCACGAGAGGTAAGTGTCCCGGTAGATGAGGGCTTGGCCACCACCCATAGTCCCCCGTCGCACGCCTGCGGCGTTGTCAAGCCATTCGTACAGCAACGACATGCATGCACCCAGGACGAAGCAGAGACTAGTGTACTCGTCGCGTCCGTCGGAAACAATCTTGCAGTGCCGGGTTCATGGTCAGCTCGGCAAGACCACCGCCTTCAAGGTCGGCCACAATGCGACCACCGCGTAGCGTTGCGGTTTCGAGCAAGACTTGCGGTCCTGTTTCGTCGTCGGCTTGCGCCCGTTGGTCCCAGGTTGACTGGGCGATAACCTTAAAAGGAAGACCGACAGCCAGTCGGACTACCAACGCGAACGCCACGCCTTTGGGAAAAACGGGGTCGACATGCAGAGGACGCATGACCACGATGACCACGCGGTCCTACATGTAGGATAGTGTGTCAAATAACCTGACGAACTCATGCATCTTTACCAGGTGGCGGTCCTGGCCTAACCTGAGTTTTCACGTGCCACGGGTTCCGCCTAAACCAACCGACCGCCTGGTAGACTCCGATCGCGTTCGGGCGAAAACGGTCGTCACCAGTATCAACAAGATAACTGAGCAAGCGCCCGTCAAGGAGGCGTGTCTGGTGGTCATCTACGGGTCTGATCTGGGCCGCAAGTACAACCTGGAAGCGCCGGCGTTGGTGGTTGGGCGTTCATCCAAGTCTGACATTCAGATCGATCAGGAATCGGTGTCGCGCGCACATTCCAAGATCGTGAACACCGGACGCGCCATCCGGATTCGCGATCTGGGATCGACCAACGGCACCTATGTCAATGACGAGCTCATCGACGAACGCGCGCTGGAGGACGGCGATTTCATCAAGATCGGCCGCACCATCTTCAAGTTCCTTTCAGGCGGCAACATCGAGCGCGCCTACCACGAAGAGATCTACCGGCTCACCACCGTCGACGGCTTGACACAGATCTTCAACAAGCGGTACTTCCAGGAATGCATCGAGCGGGAGATCGCGCGGGCTCTCCGCTATCGGCGTGACGTGTCCCTGGTCATGTTCGACATCGACCACTTCAAGCAGGTCAACGACACCCACGGGCACTTGGCTGGTGATTCGGTGCTCAAGGCCCTGGCGGCGACGGTAAAGAACAAGATCCGGCGTGAGGATCTGTTCGCGCGCTATGGCGGTGAAGAATTCGCCATCGTGCTGCCCGAGATCGACGGCCACAACGCCCATCAGTTTGCGGAGAAGATCAGGCGCATCGTCGAGGCCGCGGATTTCCGCTTCGAGGGCGTCAAGATGGACGTCACGATTTCCCTGGGCGTCGCGGTGCTGGACCAGCAAACCACAGACGCGGCGGGGCTGATCAAGCACGCAGATGAGCGCCTCTATGAGGCCAAGAACGCCGGGCGCAACTGCGTTCGCGGATAGAAAAAGAGGATTTCACCAACCCCCGTACAAGATCGACATGATGGCCACGGCGTAGCCCAGCAGGTTGATAAGGAAGGGCGCGTCGCGGAGCATGGAGTCGGTGGGGCTTTCACTGTCCGCCTTGCCCTGGACAATCCAGATGAACCGCAGCACGCCGAACACCACGAATGGCACAGTGAGCGCCAGGCGGCGTGTGCCAAAGAAAGTCAGGGCGTGGGGCGACTGGGTATACAGGACGTAGGCCAGGATGGTCAGGCCCGCCAGCAAGTAAAGCAGCACGCGTAGCACGTTGGGTGGGTAGCGGTCGAGCACCAGACGCTGGGTGCCGCCCTTGCTTCCCGCCACGCGCAGCTCATGGGCGCGTTTGCCGAAACCCAGGAACGCCGCCAGCAGCAAGGTACACAGCAACACCCAGCCCGAGGGATCCACCGAGATGGCACAGGCGCCTCCCAGCACACGCAGGAGAAAACCCGCGCTGATGCACGCCACGTCCACGAACGGCACGTGCTTCAGCCAGAAGGAGTAGGCGACGTTCTGCGCCAGATAGCCGGCGGCGATGACCGCCAGGAGGGGGGCAATCAGGTAACTGCCGCCCAGTCCGACCAAGGCCAGAATCGCCGCGAGCGCCCATGCGTTCCTCACCGACAGGGCGCCCGAGGCGATGGGACGCAAGCGCTTCAAGGGATGGGCGCGGTCCTTGTCCACATCGACGATATCGTTGAACACGTACACCGCGCTCGACAGCAGGCAGAAGCAGGCCACGGCCAGAACCGCCGAAAGCACGGCGTGCGGGTCGTCGACCCGGCGGGCGAACACCAACGGCCCCAGCACGAAGAGGTTTTTGACCCACTGATGAAAGCGGAGGGATTTGAGGACGGCGAGGGCCATGGGGTAGGGGGAGCGAAGTGTAGCG
>Ga0182021_10000383_pt1 | contig 46398 bp, 41 predicted proteins | sample 612E3MmetaG_FD_120493 | JGI IMG/M metagenome (GOLD analysis project Ga0182021, IMG submission 120493) | Permafrost microbial communities from Stordalen Mire, Sweden - 612E3M metaG (Illumina Assembly) | ecosystem: Environmental > Terrestrial > Soil > Wetlands > Permafrost | place: Sweden... | reverse complement strand
TCACCAGCACCGGCAGGATCTCGCCCCGCTTGGCCCGGGCCTTCAGCAGCCGGACGCCCGCGATGGCCGTCAGATCCAGGCGTTCCTCGGCCTTGATGGTGAGCGAGATCCCTTCGAACACCGGCTTCTCGAAGGGATTCAGGCAGATCGCCTGGAGCATGGCACCCACGTACTGGGCCATGCGGGAGGGGTTCAGGTCCGCGATAACGTTCTCGATCACAATGGCCGGTTGACCCACCAGCTTGATGTTGCCCTGCATGGAAAGACTCTGGAGGCCGAGTCCCCGGGTGTGGGCATCCAGGGTCTGCGCCACGGCGGTGGCGGCCAGGGAGGCGGTGGCCACCGGGTGGTCCATGATTTCGAACCGGAAATTCAGGGTGCGTCTGCCGCCAATGTTCAGGCCGATGCGCAGGGGCACCATGTGGGCCTCGGCGCCCAGGATGCCCGCCACGCCTGAGCTGCGGTCCAGACGCAGGGCCCCGATGGGCGCCACCGGCAGGGCCAGCTTGAACGAGGTCTCGTAGGTCGAGACGGTGGTGGCGACCGTGGCCGACCAGAGCGGAAGATCCACCGGTCCGAGGTTGAAGAGCTGATGGCCGAACATCAGGATCCGTTTCCCGGAGACGTAGGTGATGGTGCCCGAGGCCCCGAGATCCAGATCACCCTGCATGAGGGTGATGGTGGCCATGCCCCCGGGCTCCAGGGGACTCGCTTCCTCCCGCCCTCCGGAAAGGGCAGGACCGGCGGCGAAGGTGACGGGCCATCCGGTCCACAGCCGCTGGGCCGCAGTGCCGAGGGGGCTTCCCGCCAGGGCCATGGGCAGCGCCTGGGGGTCCGGCTCGCCCATCAAGGTCTGGAAATCCAGCATCTGTCCCAGCAGGGCGGCCTTGAGCACCTTGGGCGGTTCCAGTTTGGGCAGGATGAGGGGCGTCCGGCTGGGGGCGGTTTCCGGGATGTCCCTCAGCTGGTCCAGCATCTCCGCGATAGGAGTGATGCCACCAATGGCCTCTTTCTCCCAGGGGATGCCCGTGCTCAGGGCGCCGATGAGCTTGCCGTCGATGTAGCAGGGGCTGCCGCTCATGCCCGCCAGGATGCCCGTTTCCGCCAAGGGACCCCCGGAAGCCCGCACCATGATGCGGCTTCGCCCCGGGGCGGAGTTTTTCTGCACGCCCAGCACCTCGAACTCGAAGCGTTCGATCTTCCCGCCCTGGAAGACGGTCTTCCCGTAGCCCTTCATGCCCACCCGGATCTCCGCCACGCTCAGGGTGGCCGGTCCCTGGGCGAACAGACCGGTCAGGGAGAAGAACGCAAAGACGATGGCGGCCAGTTTCATGGGGATCTCAAGCGAAAAAAGAAGCCTAACAGACGGCCCCTCGCGGACCTCCCTGTGACCATCAGGTGTCGCGCAAGGGATTTTCGTTCCACAAGCCTATGGAAGTTGGCAGATGGTCAAGGCTTGGAACCCGGCTTAGGCTGGAGATATGCGGATTCTGGCGCTGGGCGATGTGGTGGGGGAACCGGGGCGGCGGCTGGTGGAGGTCTTCGTGCCCGACCTGCGCCGGGAGACCGGGGCCGATCTGGTGGTGGTGAACGGCGAGAATGCCGCCCACGGCCATGGCATCACGGACACCATCGCCCGGGAATGGTTCGACCGCTACGGCGTGAATGTCATCACCACGGGCAACCACGCCTTTGACGTGAAGGGCATCGACGCCTATTTCCGCCAGGAGCCCCGTCTCCTGCGCCCTGCCAACCATCCCCCGGACACGGCGGGCAACGGCTGGGTGAAACTGCACACCCCCTCGGGCGCCGAAGTGCTGATCATCAACCTCATGGGCCGGGTGCACATGCCCGCCTGCGATTGTCCCTTTCGCTGCGTGGACGGGATCCTGCAGAAGGAGCGCGCCGACCTGATCATCGTGGACATGCACGCTGAGGCCACCAGCGAGGCCCAGGCCATGGGCCACCATCTGGACGGCCGTGCCGCGGCCGTCCTGGGCACGCACACCCATGTGCCCACCCTCGACGCCAAGGTCCTACCCGGTGGCACCGCCTACGTGACGGACATCGGCATGACCGGGCCTTACGAGGGCGTCATCGGCATGAAGAAGGACGCCAGCCTGGGCCGCTTCCTGAAGGTGCAGCGCCCCCGGTACGAAGTCGCCGAAGGGGACCTGCAGCTCCACGCCGTGCTCGTCGCCACCGAAGGGCGCAAGGCCACCACAATCGAACGGATCCTGCGCAGGCTGTAGTTTTTCATGCGCAGAAATCGCGCAGCGATTTCTGTGGGAGAGCGCCTTTAGCGGCTGTATCTCCGCAGCATGCGCATATTCCGCCGGTACGCCACGCCCCGAGTGAAATTGACGGCCACTTGGCGGGGAAAACGGGTGATGGAGCTGGCCAGGGTGATGAAGGTGCGCACGGTCTGGGCGGGCCCCCGGCCCTGCCGGCTGGCGTTGTCGTAATAGACCATCAGGGCTTGGCGCATGGTGGCGCGGGGCAGATTGAACAGGCCGTAGCTTTCGATCACGTCGTGGTTGATGCGGCGAGTACCGTCCTGCTCAGTGACGATCAGGTCCTCGGGACGGATCTCCTGGGTCATGGCAACTCCTGGTCAAAAGTGTATCGGCCCGGGAGCAGGTTTGCTCAAGCCGTGCCAAATTGGCTCAGGAAAGCCGGGTCCACCCCTCGAGGTACAGCCCGAAGGCGGGGTCCAGGTCGGCCTTCTGCTGGACGAGGGCCCTTATTTGGGCCTCCTCGGCCTCCAGCTGTTCCGGTGTGAGGTGGCCGGACAAGGTCATGGCCCGCAGCCAGACCAAGAAGGTCGTCAGGGCGTCGAACTGGTTGTAGCGGACAATACCCTTGATGTCCCCGGCCCGCCAGAGGTCGATGACGCTCTTCCCATCGGTGCCCAGCTTGCCTGGGATGCCGCAGGCCGTGGCCAGTTCATGCAGCGTCGAGGAGGCTTTCCCCCAGGCGCCGGTGATCTCACGGAGGTCGATGTGCTGGTTGCCGTAGCGGTCAAAGAAGTCGCCCGGCGCCCATTTCTCCGCGCTGCGCCCCAGGCCGGGGATGGAGAGGCGATGGACCATGGCCCGCTGGACCAGGATGGGCAGGTCTGATTCCCGGGAGTTGAAGCCTACCAGCTGGGGTTTCCGGTCGCCGATGGCCACCAGGAAACGGCGGAGCAGCTCGTCCTCGGGCAGGGCCTCTGGGTCCTCGGGCAGGGCATAGAGCCGGTGCTGCACCTCGCCCTGTTTCATCGTGCGGATCACGGCGGCGATGGACACCACCCGACAGAGGATCGTCTTCAGGTAGGGCCGGGGCTCCGTCTCCGTGGCGCCGCCATAGGCCCACATGCGGGTCAGCACCTCGTCGTCGGGCAGGTCCTTTGGCAGATCCAGCACCCGCCGGCCGGTGGCGGGGTCCGGCACCCACTCGGCATCGAACGCGAAGAGCTGGTGGTGGGGTGGTCGCAGCATGTTTCAGCTCCTTCAAACGACCCGGGCAGAGATCAGGTAGTCAACGGTCCATGGCCCACATGCCGCCGCCGCCGATGGCGCAGGCCAGGCCCACCAGCAGGCGGAAGAGGCCCCCCAGGTTCGATAGCAGCCCCGCGCCGTGGATCCAGGAGTGCACGAGGGGCCAGCCCAGCACCGCCACCAGGATCAGCCCCATCAGCGGGACCCAAAGACCCACGAGGATCAGGGCGCCGCAGACCAGTTCGCCCAGGGCCCAGCCCCAGGTGGAGGCATGGGACAGGGTGATGGCGCCGTGGGCGTGGCGGAGGACTTCGAAGCCCTGCAGCACGGCCATGCCACCCACGGCCAGGCGAAGCAGGAAAAGGGCCCAATCTGTGCGGGTCTTGGAGGCAGCCATGGAATCCTCGGTGAGATTTCATTGTAGTCACGATGACGGATAGCACAGGGTTCCAAGGGTAACCTTGGCGGTTGGAGGGATCCCCCAATGAGCATCCAGACCATCGGCGTCATCGGCGCAGGCCAGATGGGCAATGGCATTGCCCACGTCTTCGCCCAGGCGGGCTACGCGGTCCTCATGCAGGACATCACCGAGGGATATGCGCGCAAAGGCCTCGCCACCATCGACAAGAACCTCCAGCGCGGCGTGGACAAGGGCAAGCTGACGGCCGATGCGAAGGCCGCCGTCCTGGACCGCGTGAAGGTAACGACCCGGCTGGATGACCTGGCGGACTGCGACCTCGTCATCGAGGCCGCGACGGAAAAATGGGAGGTCAAGAAGCAGCTCTTCGACACCCTGGATCTGGTGTGCAAACCGGGCACGATCCTGGCCTCCAACACAAGCAGCATCTCCATCACCAAGCTGGCGGCCGTCACCAAGCGCCCAGGGTCCTTCATCGGCATGCACTTCATGAACCCCGTGCCGGTCATGCAGCTCGTCGAGATCATCCGGGGTCTGGCCACCGATGACACCACCTTCGACGCGGTGATGGAACTAGCCAAGCAGCTGGGCAAGACGCCCATCGCCTGCAACGACTTCCCGGGCTTCGTGAGCAATCGCGTGCTGCTGCCCATGATCAACGAGGCCATCTACGCCCTCTATGAAGGCGTGGCCACGGTCGAGAGCATCGACGGAATCATGAAGCTCGGCATGAACCACCCCATGGGGCCCCTGACCCTGGCGGACTTCATCGGCCTGGACACCTGCCTCTACATCCTCAACGTGCTGCATGAGGGACTGGGCGATCCCAAGTACCGTCCCTGCCCCCTGCTCATCAAATACGTGGATGCGGGCTGGCTGGGCCGGAAGAGCGGCCGCGGTTTCTACGACTACAACAAGGCCTGAGCGCCCGGGAATGTGATGCGCCGGTCACTGTTGGCCTTCCTGGCCGTCCTGGGATTGGCGGCGGAGGAACCCCTCCACGAGATGGGCCCATTCCCCACCCGGGAGATGTTCCCACTGTACCTGCCCACCATGGCCTACCAACCCGTGGACCCAATACCCCTGGGTCAAGGCCACTGGCGCTGGGCCCTGAACTGGATCGAGACCAATACCTTTCAGTACTCCGACCTCTTCGAGAACAACCCGCCTCGCGACGTGTCTGGACGCATCTCCGTCACCCGCGATTATTTCGCGGCCATCGCCGCCAGGTATCCGAATGTTCCGACGCTCTACTTCCTGGATGAGGAGATCGCCCGCTTCGAGCTGCAGGGCCGCTATGGTCTGACCGACCGCACGGACCTGTGGTTCTTCCTGTCGCTCCAGAACCACACGGGCGGTTTTCTGGACCCCCTCATCGAGGATTTCCACAGGATCGGTTTCGAACAGTACGGGCGCGACCTGGTGCTGCAGAACCAGGTCACCCTCGCCGTCGCCCACAACGGGAAGGTGACCTTCTTCAGCGATGAGCGGATCGTGGGAAAGACCCAGGACCCGGTGCTCGGAATCACCCAGCGCCTTTTTCAGGCCCCGGATTGGACGATCTCGGGCACCTTCAGCCTGAAGCCGCCCCTCACCCACACCTACGATGTCTACCGTTCGGGTTGGGACCAGAGCTACGGCATCACGGCCCAGTGGCGGGCTGCCGCGCGGTACGTCTTCTACTTTGGCGGGGCCTTCATCGAGCGCCCCCGTGGGAGCCCCGACTACACGGCCCTCGGCTTCCGGGACGGGGTTGGGCTCCACGCCACCTGGGAATACCGGAAGTGGCGGACGGTCCAGCCCTACTTCCAGCTCTATTGGCAAAGTGGCTACCTGCCGCCCCAGCCCTACCAGCATTTCGACCAGCCGAGCCTCCAGCTGGATTTGGGCGTCCACTGGCACTGGACCCCCCACACCACCCTCACATTTCGCTACCTGAACAACATTTCCCACCAGGGGAACACCGCCGACATGGGGCTCGGGGCCAGCCTCACGGCGCATTTCTAGGCTGGTACAGCTAGAATGTTCTGTTGAGCAATCATGAGGAGAATCCATGGCCACTGCACGCGTGCGTGAAATCCTGTCCTGGTACAGCTCGGAAACCCCGGGCGTGAAGGCCAACCTGGCCCGCATCATGAACACCGGTCGCCTGGCGGGCACCGGCAAGTTCGTGATCCTGCCCGTGGACCAGGGCTTCGAGCACGGCCCTGCCCGCAGCTTCGCACCCAACCCCGCCGGCTACGATCCCCGCTACCACATCGAGCTGGCCATCGAGGCGGGCTGCAATGCCTACGCCGCGCCCCTGGGCTTCATCGAGCACGTGGCTTCGGATTACGCGGGCGAAATCCCCCTCATCCTCAAGCTCAACAATAGTGACTGCCTGAGCAAGGGCATCGAGCCCTGCAGCGCCATCACCGGCAGCGTCGAGGATGCCCTGCGCCTGGGCTGCGCCGCCATCGGCTACACCATCTACCCCGGCAGCGGCCTCCGCAACGAGCAGTACGAGACCCTCCGCGAGCTGATCCTGGAGGCCAAGGCCGTGGGCCTGCCCTCCGTCGTGTGGGCCTACCCCCGGGGGGCGGGCCTGTCCAAGGACGGCGAGACCGCCGTGGACGTGGCGGGCTATGCCGCCCAGATCGCCGCCCAGTTGGGCGCCCATGTCATCAAGGTGAAGCCGCCCAAGAAGCACCTCGAGGTGAAGGAGGCCGCCGCGGCCTTCGAGAAGAATGGCATCATCATCGAGACCCTCGCCGACCGGGTGAAGGAAGTGGTGCGGAGCGCCTTCAATGGACGCCGCATCGTGATCTTCAGCGGCGGCGAAGCCAAGGGCACCGATGAAGTGCTGAAGGAAGTGACGGAGATCGCGGCCGGCGGAGCCTTTGGTTCCATCATGGGGCGCAACGCCTTCCAGCGGCCGAAGGCAGAGGCCATCAAACTGCTGCATGCGGTCATGGACATCTACAAGAAGGCGAAGTAGGTTGTTACTGCTCGGACCGCTGCGCGGTCCGAGCTAGAAAAAGCGGTGCGAAAGCGCCGCTTTTTCAGTGAACAGTCACCTCATCTGTCGAGCTTGTGGTCCAGTTCGAATTGTCGGCTGTTAGCTAGGTCGTTGATCTCCTTGGCGAATTCAGGATTCTGGGCGAGCACAGCCCTGAAATGCGAGGCGGGCAGGACAAAGAGCCGGCTCGCAGAATGACAGGCAACTGTGGCGTTGCGCGGCGCCTGGTGCAGCAAGGCCATCTCCCCGAAACAGTCGCCGGGTCCCAGCGTTGCGATTTGTTTCGGCAAGGAGAGTCTTCCTTTTCTGACGGAAACGGTCAGGCTGCCTTTCTGCACCACGAAAAAGGTGTCCCCGACTTCGCCTTGCACGCAGACCTTTTCGCCCCGATCGCATTCGAAGAGTTGAATGCCATCCAGGATTTTCTCCAACATCGCCATATTCATGGACCCGAAGAAGTTCAGTCCCCGCACAATCTTGGAGAACTGAACCGTTTCCGCAGGCGTGATGGAGAGGCGCTTCATCCTGGGACCTTCGATTTGGCGTGACGGGCAATAGTAGGACTGGAAATGAGCGTTCTTCAAGCCTTCATGCCCCCTCCGGACTGAGTGACCTGTTCAGTCTTCATCCATGCGGGTCTGACGGCCCTCGTTATTTCGGTGGATGTTCCAGGAAGGTGAGACCCGGGCACTTCTCCGCCGTGGTCCGCCGCTGCCAGTCGTTCTCAAAGAGGATGGCGGGGTTGCCCTCGGTGTCCTCCACCAGGTCGCCCCAGAAGCGGCTGGGCTCGGGCCAGCCGCCTTCGATCCAGCGGGCCATCTGGAAGCCCCGGGGCTCCAGCAGCACGGGGCAGGCGTACTCGTCCTTGAGGCGGTGCTGGAGCACCTCGAATTGCAGGCGGCCGATGGCGCCCAGGATGGGCAGGGGCGCGCCGCCCTTGGGCCAGAAGACCTGCACCACGCCCTCTTCGGCGATCTGGCCCAGGCCTTTCAGGAAGCCTTTGCGGGCGCCAGGATCCGCCAGGCGCACCGAGGCGAACTGCTCTGGGGCGAAGCGGGGCACGGCGTGGAATTCCACGGGCCCGGTGGCGCTCAGCACGTCGCCGATCCGGAAGAGGCCGGGGTTGATGAGGCCCAGGATGTCGCCGGGGTAGGCCTCGTCCACGATCTGCCGCTCTCGGCCGAAGAACATGTGGGGGTAGTTCAGCTTGATGGACTTCTTTTCGCGCACATGCAGGGCGTCCATGCCCCGCTCGAAACGGCCGGACACGATGCGGGCGAAGGCCACACGGTCGCGGTGGGCCTTGTTCATGTTGGCCTGCACCTTGAAGACGAAGGCCGTGAAGGGCTGTTCCGGCGCGATCTCGCCCCCGTTCATGAGGGGTCGCGCCCCGGGCGCCGGGGCCAGGTCCAGGAATTCCTCCAGAAATTCGGCCACCCCGAAGTTGTTCACGGCGGAACCGAAGAACATGGGCGACTGCTCGCCCCGCAGGAAGGCCTCGCGGTCGAAGGGCGGCAGCACATGGTTCATGAGGTCCACATCGTCCTTGAGCTGCTGCAATTCCGCGGGCGTCAGGAGAGCCGCGATCTCCGGATCGTCCAGCCCGCCCTGCCCGGCAACTCGAGCTTTCCGGCCCGCTTTTGCCCGTTCAAATACCTGGATCTGCCCGGTGGCGCGCACGTAGACGCCCTTGAAGTCCGGCCCCGAACCGATGGGCCAGGTCATGGGCACAGCGTGGAGCCCGAAGAGCTCCTCCACCTCATCGATTAGTTCCACGGGCTCGCGGCCCGGGCGGTCCAGCTTGTTCACGAAGGTGAAGATGGGGAGCCGGCGCTCGCGGGCCACACGGAAGAGCTTCTTGGTCTGCTCTTCCACGCCCTTGGCGCAGTCCAGGAGCATCACGACACTGTCGGCCGCCGTCAGGGCCCGGTAGGTGTCCTCGCTGAAGTCCTGGTGGCCCGGCGTGTCCAGCAGGTTGATGGCCTTGCCCAGGTACTCGAACTGCATGGCCGCCGAGGTGACGCTGATGCCCCGCTCCTGCTCGATGCTCATCCAGTCCGAGTGGGCCGCAGCGCCACCTTCCCGGGCCTTCACGGATCCAGCGCGGTCGATGGCCCCGCCGTAAAGCAGCAACTTCTCGGTCAGCGTGGTCTTGCCCGCATCGGGATGGGAGATGATGGCGAAGGTGCGCCGCCGCTGGATTTCTTCGGAAAGGGGCATGAGGTTCCGGACATAGAAAGACGCGGCGGAGGATCCGTCTCCGCGAGTTTACGGGCGGCGCGAGGCCCCGCGTGACATCCGACGGAGGCCGCGTGAGTCCATTGTCGCGGTTGTGGCCCCGGGACTCAACCTTGGACTCATAGGGGCCCGACCCATAGGCCCCTGGGTGACCCCAGATTCCTGTTCGCCTCACACGCCGGTCCATCGACGCGAGTTCCCGCAAAATGACCTTAAAGTAGTATATTCGACCGCGTTGCCTGATCACGGATCCCCGCACAGGCCCTTTTGGACCGGGGCGGTCGGCTTCGGATCAGTCCTCGAACCCTGAAGGGGAGGCTCACCATGCATTATCCATTCTGGGACCAACCCATCGGCTACGGAGTGCTGATGGCGACGATCGCCGTCTTCCATGTGTTTGTGTCCCACTTTGCCATCGGTGGCGGCCTCTATCTGGTGGTAAACGAACACTTCGCGCGACGAGCGGGGGATGCCCAACGGCTGGAGTTCCTGGAGAAGCTGTCGAAGTTCTTTGTCCTGGCGACTCTCGTGGCCGGCGCCCTGACCGGCGTGGCCATCTGGTTCGTCATCGGCCTGCTGGCGCCCGCGGCCACGGAAGCCCTCATCCACAACTACGTCTGGGGCTGGGCCATCGAATGGACCTTCTTCGTGGTGGAGATCGCCGCCGCGATGGTCTACTACTACGGCTGGAAGCGGATGACGGCGCGCGCCCACCTCACCGTGGGCTGGATCTACTTCGTGGCGGCCTGGCTCTCCCTGGTCATCATCAACGGCATCCTGACCTTCATGCTGACCCCGGGACGATGGCTGGCGACCGGCGATTTCTGGGACGGGTTCTTCGACCCGACCTACTGGCCCTCCCTCGTGCTGCGGACCGGCGTCTGTGTGATGCTGGCGGGTCTCTATGCCCTGCTGGTGGCCTCCCGTCTGGAGCCTGGCGACTTCAAGGCGAAGACCGTGCGCCAGGCCGCAGGCTGGAGCCTCGCGGGGCTGGCGGCGACCGTGCTGTCCCAGGTCTGGTACTGGAAGGCCATCCCTGCCGACATCACCGCCAAGGCCCTGCAGGTGATGCCGACGCCGATCCGGTCCATCGAGATCTCCTTCTGGCTGGCCGGGGCCATCGCGCTGGGGATGGTGGCGCTGGCAGCATTCGCCCCCCGCAAACTCGGCACCACCGTGGCTCTGGCCTTCATGGCCCTGGGCCTCGCCTGGTTCGGGGCCTTCGAGTGGTCCCGGGAGTCCCTCCGCAAGCCCTACATCATCACCGGCTATATCTACGGCAACGGCGCGGAGGTCGGAGAAGCCGAGAACTACAAACGGGACGGCTACCTGGCCCAGATCCCCTACAGGACCGGTGATGAGGGTGCGGACCTGTTCCGCCATGCCTGCCGGAATTGCCACACCCTGGAAGGCTACAAGGCCCTGAAGCCCGCTTTCGATGGCACCGATCGCGCCTTCATCGCCGCCATCGTCCAGGGCACCCAGCATCTCAAGGGGAACATGCCACCCTTCCTGGGTACCCCCGCCGAGGCCGAACTGATCGCAGACCACCTCGACCAGCGGATCGACAAGCGGCCGCTGGCCGACATCTACAAGCTCGATGGCAGGCTCCTCGGCCGGAAGGTCTACGACATCCGGTGTGGGAAGTGCCATGTCCTCGGCACCGACAGCGACAAGTCGAAGTCCCTCGCCGGCCAGTCCGCCGAGGACCTCAACGGCCTGCTGGACATGGCCGCGAACCTGGGCGAAGGGATGCCTGCCTTCACGGCTGATGCCGCAGAACGGAAGGCCCTTGTCGCGTATCTCCAGACCCTTGGCAAAGGAGGCCGACCGTGAATCTCCCCGACTACCATTTCATCGCGGCTCCCCTCTGGCTGGTGACGGTGTTGCATCTGCTGACGCTGACGCTGCACTTCTTCGCCATGAACATCCTGTTCGGCGGAGCGGCCATCACGCTGTGGTCGAGCGCGCGGAACCGCTGGGGCGGCACGCAGGCCGTGGACTTCTCGAGGCTATTCCCGGTGGCCACCGCCGCCACCGTAACGCTGGGCGTGGCGCCCCTGCTTTTCCTTCAACTGGTCTACCCCAGGCAGGTCTACGCGGCAGCGATCGTGAGCGGCTGGTTCTGGCTGTTCGTGCCCGCGGCCGTGATCGTGGCCTATTATGCCTTCTACCGCGCCTCCTTCTCGGGCCAGCGGACGGGCCGAGTCAACCACGTCATGCTGGCCCTGGCCGCGGCTGGCCTGATCTACGTCTCCCTGGTCTACAGCTCGGTATTCTCGATGGCGGAACAGCCTGCCCTCGTCCGGTCCCTCTATGCGAAGAATCAGTCCGGCTGGGTCTGGAATCCAGCAGTGGGAGCCTACGCCCTGCGGTGGCTTCACATGCTGGCTGGCGCCATGACCGTCGGCGGCTTCTTCGTGGGCATGATGGGCCAGGACAATCCAAAGGTCGCCGCGACCGGGAAAGCGGCCTTCGCCGGCGGCATGGGGGTGGCCGCGGCCGCAGGCATCGCCTACCTGGTTTCGCTGATGCCCTACCTCGAGGCTTTCATGCGTTCCCCGGCGATCACGGTCCTCGCGGCCGCCATCCTGCTCTCCCTTGCTTCGCTCCAGTTCTACCTCAGGAAGAACTTCTGGGTCTCCGGCCTGGCCCTGTTCCTTTCGGTCTTCGGGATGGTCTACGTCCGCCACGTCGTCCGCCTGTTGAGACTTGGGAATGCGTTCAACCCCGCCTCCTGGCGCATCGCTCCGCAGTGGTCGCCATTCCTCCTCTTCCTGGTCTGCTTCGTGGCCATGCTGGCGGTCCTGGCATGGATGCTCTGGCTGTTCTTCAGGCCGAAGGGCGAGGCCGCCTAGGGTTCAGGGCCGGCCCGCCATCCGCCGCTGGATCTCGGCTTCGTCCACATCCTCGATGCGGGTGGCGATCCACCAGTTGTTGCCCCAGGGATCCTGCACCCCGGCGTTGCGATCCCCGTAGAACTGGTCGGAGGGTTCCAGCACGGATGCCCCTCCTGCGGCCATGGCAGCCTTGTAGGTGGCATCGGTGTCCGACACGTAGAGATAGAAGCCGGCGGGCATGGGCTTCCAGGGTTCCCGGGCCTGGGCCACCATCAACATGGAATCGCCGATGCGCACCTCGGCGTTGGCGATGGTGCCGTCCGGCCGGAGCGTGCGGCTCAGCACCTCCGCCCCGAAGGCGTTTCGGAGGAAGGCGATGAGACCTTCACCGTCGGCCACGACCAGATAGGGCGTGACCCGGTGGTAACCCTCTGGGACTGGTGCAACCATTCCGTCCTCCTTTACTCGCTCCAAAAGGGTGCATTCGCGCCCTTTTGGAGCCTGATAAAGACTACTTGGTAATGCCCACCTGCCCCAACATCCAGGCCGTCTCGAAGGCCTTGTCCTTCAGGGCATCGTAGCGGCCGGAGGCGCCGCCGTGGCCGGCGGGGTCCATCTTGATCTTCAGCAGCAGGGGGTTGGGATCCGTCTTGAGGGTGCGGAGCTTGGCCACATACTTCGCCGGTTCCCAGTACATCACCTGGCTGTCGTTGAAGCTGCTGGTAACGAGGATGGCGGGATAGGCCTGCTTCTGCAGGTTGTCGTAGGGGCTGTAGGCCCGCATGTAGTCGAAGGCGGCCTTCTCGTGGGGATTGCCCCATTCCAGCCATTCCTCGACGGTGAGGGGCAGGGTCGCGTCCAGCTCAGTGTTCATCACATCGACGAAAGGAACGGCTGCATGCACGGCCTTGAAGAGGTCCGGGCGCAGGTTGGTGACGGCACCCATGAGCAGACCGCCCGCGCTGCCACCCTCGATGACAAGACGATCCGGGGCCGTCCACTTCTCCTTCACCAGGAACTCGGCGGAATCGATGAAGTCGGTGAAGGTATTCATCTTCTTCATGAGCATGCCGTCGTCGTGCCAGCCCTCGCCCAGCTCATTGCCGCCGCGGATGTGGGCGATGACGTAGACCAGGCCCCGGTCCAGCAGGCTGAGGCGAGGACTGGAGAAGGTCGGGGCCATGCCGAACCCGTAGGAGCCGTAGCCATAGAGAAACAGGGGTGCGCTGCCATCCCGCTTCAGGCCCTTCTTGTAGACCACGGACAGGGGCACCTTCACGCCGTCCCGGGCCGGGGCCCACAGGCGTTCCGTGACGTACTGGGCCTTGTCATAGCCGCCCAGGACTTCGGTCTGTTTCAGCAGCGTCTGCCTGCCCGAGGCCATGTCGCAGTCGTAGATGCTCTCGGGGGTCACCATGGACTGGTAGTTCAACCGGAAGGCCGTGGCGGTGAATTCCGGAGTCCCCCCGGGAAACGCTGCGTAGACACTCTCGGGGAAGGCGACCTCGCGCCAGGTCCCTGCCTTCATGTCGCAGATCCGGAACCGGTCCAGGCCCTGGCTCTTTTCGCTCACCACGAGGAAGTCTTGGAAGGGATTCACCCCTTCCAGCAGCATGTCGGGCCGATGCGGGAGTAGCTCCGTCCAATGCTTGGGGGCCGGTGTCGCCACCGGTGTCGTAATCAGGCGGAAGTTCTTGGCGCCTTTGTTCGTCCGGATGTAGAAGAGTCCGTCCCGGTGCTCAAGGTCGTACTTGTGCCCCTTTTCCCGGGGAAGAAAGACCTGGAAGGTGCCGAGTGGCGTATCAGACGGCAGGTACCGGGTTTCCCAGGTATCCGTGGACTGGACATGGAGGAGCACATACTTGTGATCCTTCGTCCGGCCTAAGCCGATCTGGTAGAGTTCATCCTTCTCCTCGAAAAGCAGGTCCGGTTTTCCCCCCTTCAGATCCAATCGCCAGAGCTGGTTGGATCGCTTGGTGACCTCATCCTCGGTCACGAAGAAGAGGTGGTGAGGATCAGCGGACCAGGCCATGGAAGTCACCCGTTCCGCCAGGGCCCCACGGATATTCCCGGTGGCCAGATCCTTGGCGAAGAGCCGGTACTGGCGGTAGCCGGTGACATCCGTGATGAACAGCAGGGTGCGGTCGTCATCGCTGACGGAGAAGTCGCCAAGGCTGAGGAATTTCAGGCCCTTGGCCAGTTCGTTCTGGTCCAGCAGCACTTCTTCGGCGGCCTGGCCATCATAGGCGCCACCCTTCGCGGCCCGCCGGCGGCACTGGATGGGGTATTGTTTCCCCTCCTCCGTGCGGGAGTAGTAATAGAAGGCCCCGCGACGGGTGGGAACGCTCAGGTCCGTCTGCTTGATGCGGCCCAGCATTTCCTTGTAGAGGGCCTCTGAGAAAGGCTTGAGCTCTGCCGTCATGGCCTCGGTGTAGGCGTTCTCGGCGTTCAGGTAGGCCGCCACTTCGGGATTGGACTTCTCCCGCAGCCAGAACCAGGGGTCGTTCACCTGCTCACCGTGCCAGACGGAGATATGCTCCTTCTGCTTGGCCACCGGAGGAACGGGGGACTGGGCGGGAAGGTTCAGGAGAGGCTCACAAGGGCCGCCAGGAGGCAGAGGAGACGGGTGGGCATGAAGGGCTCCGGAAAGACACGGAATCCACCGTACCACGAAAGAACAGGCCCCTCCGCGGAGGGGCCTGTGGGTTCAAGTTCGATCGGGTAGGGCGGAGCGGCCTACTTGATCTCCATGACGGGGATGCGCATGGCGTAGAAGGAACGCCACACGAAGACCGTGGAGATCAGGAAGAAGACCAGGGCCGCGATGTGCGCGGTCATGGGATTCAGCTCGATGGCCAGCTCGACGGCCAAGAGGCCGAAGAGGGTCGTGAACTTGATGACGGGATTCATGGCCACCGAAGAGGTGTCCTTGAAAGGGTCGCCCACGGTGTCGCCCACGACGCAGGCGTCATGCAGCTCGGTGCCCTTGGCTTTCAGTTCGGTTTCGACCAGCTTCTTCGCGTTATCCCAGGCACCGCCGGCATTGGCCATGAAGATGGCCTGATAGAGGCCGAAGACGGCGATGGAGATCAGGTAGCCGATGAAGAAGAAGTGGTTCAGGCAGGCGAAGGCCAGGGTGGAGAAGAACACGGCCAAGAAGATGTTGAACATGCCCTTCTGGGCGTACTGGGTGCAGATCTCCACAACCTTCTTGGAGTCCTCGACCGAGGCCTTGGTGGCGCCCGAGTCGAGGTTGATGTTCTGCTTGATGAACTCCACAGCCCGGTAGGCGCCCGTCGCCACCGCCTGACAGGCGGCGCCGGAGAACCAGAAAATGATGGCGCCACCGGTGATGAGGCCCAGCAGGAAGAGCGGGTTGATGATGGACAGGCCCTCCACCACATTCAACGTGCCGAACTTGCCGTTGAGCAGCTGGATGATCGAGAAGATCAGGGTGGTGGCGCCCACGACCGCGGTGCCGATGAGCACGGGCTTGGCGGTGGCCTTGAAGGTGTTCCCGGCGCCGTCGTTCTCCTCCAGATACATCTTCCCGTTCTCGAAATCAGGCTTGAAGCCGAAGTCCTTCTGGATCTCCGCCTCGATGCCGGGGATGGCCTCGATGGTGGAGAGTTCGTAGACGGACTGCGCGTTGTCGGTCACGGGACCGTAGGAGTCCACGGCGATGGTGACGGGACCCATGCCCAGGAAGCCAAAGGCCACCAGGCCGAAGGAGAAGATGGCCGGGGCGGCCATGAAGGCACCCAGACCGAAGGTGGAGACGTAATAGGCGGCACCCATCAGGGCAACGATGGTGAGGCCCATCCAGTAGGCAGAGAAGTAGCCCGCCACCAGGCCGGAGATGATGTTGAGGGAGGCGCCGCCCTCCTTGGAGGCCGTCACCACCTCACGGACATGGCCGGAATTGGTGGAGGTGAAAGCCTTCACGAGCTCGGGGATCAGGGCGCCCGCCAGGGTGCCGCAGGTGATGATGGTCGAGAGCTTCCACCACATGCCGTTGGCGAGGATGCCCTCGGAGAGATGACCAATCAGCAGGTAGGACAGGCCATAGGTCATGGCGATCGACACGATGGAGGTCAACCACACCAGCGTGGTCAGCGGGGTCTCGAAGTCGAATTTCAGCAGGGCGCCGAATTTCGCCTTGGACCAGAGGCCGTTGATCCAGTAGGAAACAGCCGCGGTCACAATCATGCCCACGCGCATGACGAAGATCCAGACCAGCAGGGCCACCTGGACGGCCTGGTACTGGGCCCCAGCAGTCTGGGGATTGATGGCCAGCAGGATGAAGGCGATGAGGGCGACGCCGGTGACGCCGTAGGTCTCGAAACCGTCGGCCGTCGGACCGACCGAATCGCCCGCATTGTCGCCCACGCAGTCGGCGATGACGCCGGGGTTGCGGGCATCGTCTTCCTTGATCTTGAAGACGATCTTCATGAGGTCGGAACCGATGTCGGCAATCTTCGTGAAGATCCCGCCCGCGATGCGCAGGGCCGCGGCACCCAGGGACTCGCCGATGGCGAAGCCGATGAAGCAGGAGCCGGCGGAGTCACCGGGGACGAAGAGCAGGATCGCGAGCATGAGGATCAGTTCCACAGAAATGAGCAGCATGCCGATGGACATGCCGGCCTTCAGGGGGATCTCCATGGTGGGATAGGGCTTGCCGCCCAGGCTGGCGAAGGCCGTGCGGGAGTTGGCGAAGGTGTTGATGCGGATGCCGAACCAGGCCACGGACACCGAGCCGAGGATGCCGATGACCGAGAAGAGCAGGATCACAACCACCTGGGGCCAGGTCTTGGGATCATGGGACAGGAACTTGAAGTAGGCCACCATGATCACGGCGATGAAAGCCCAGAGGACCGAGATGAACTTGATCTGGGTGACCAGGTAGGTCTTGCAGGTCTCGTAGATCAGCTCGGAGATCTCGAGCATGGACTTGTGGACGGGGAGATCCCGGATCTGGCTGTACTGCACCAGACCGAAGCCAATGCCCAGCAGGCAGATGAAGAGGCCAATCAGCAGTAGGTTGTGGCCAGTCATGCCCAGGAAGCTCCCCGCCAGGGCGGGGATCTTCAGGTCCGCTTCGCCGCCCGCGAAGGCCGGGGTCGCGAGAAGGAAAAGGAGAATGGCCGTTACCCCTCCCTTCAAGATGCGCGTTGACGCCAGGGCGCCAAACAACCGTTTCATCGTCTCCATGGTTTTCCTCCAGATGGGTTCAGGGAAGGGGTACTTCGGGAGTGGAGCAGGCGGTGGATGCCCAATCAGATTGGCCTATGTGAAAGCGGTTCAAGCCCACGACCAGGGGCGAACTACCCACAGATCTTGTTCGGATCGTGAGTGACTTTAACGTGGAAAAGCCAGGCGCGGCAAGACCTATGGACCCGGTTGGCCCCACTTTCAACCCGGCCGGGGGTTCCTGGGGGCAGTGTGACTTAGGTCCGAACCTAGGGGCTTGGATTTCCGGGCCCATAGAAGATAATCGGAGCACACATGAACCCGAAGCCCATCGTCGATCCCATGCCCTTCCCGGGATCCCTGTCTCATTCATTCGCCTTCTTCAAGGAGTCCAACTATGTCCGTCGCTGAAAAGAGCATCGCGGGCGCGGAAGCACGCGGTCACGGCTTCCTGGCGTCATCGATCGGCCGGAAGGTCATCATGGCCATAACCGGGGTCATCCTGTTCGGGTTCGTCACGGTGCACATGCTAGGCAATACGCAGGCCTACATGGGTTCTGAGGCCTTCAATGAATATGCCAAGTTCCTGAAGACCATGATCCATGGCGACGGGATCTGGGTCTTCCGGACCGTGCTCCTCGTGGCCGTCGGGTTCCACGTCTGGTCCGCCACCAGCCTCACCCTGGACAACCTGGCGGCCAGGCCTGAGGGCTACCGCGCCCAGCAGAATGTCGCCTCCACCTGGGCCTCCCGCACCATGCGCTGGACCGGCGTCATTCTCGCCATCTTCATCGTCTACCACCTGCTGCACCTGACCACGGGCACAGTGCATCCCAATTTCGACCATACCAATCCCTATGCGAACTTCGTGAACGGCTTCAAGGTGCCCGCCACCTCAGCGTTCTACATCGTGGCCCAGCTCTGCCTCGGCCTGCACATGTGGCACGGCGTCTGGAGCTGCACCCAGACCCTGGGCCTGGCCCATCCCCGATACGACCACCTGCGGCGCGGCTTCGCCTACGGCCTGACCATCCTGGTGGTGGGCGTGAACATCACCTTCCCCATCGCCGTCCTCACCGGCTTCATCCACTGACCTCAGGGAGCCATCCATGGAACTCAATGCCCATATCCCAGACGGCCCACTCGAGAAGAAGTGGGACAAGCATCGGTTCGACCTCAAGCTGGTAAACCCCGCCAACAAGCGCAAGTACAAGGTCATCGTCGTGGGCTCCGGCCTCGCCGGTGGCGCCGCCGCCGCTTCGCTTGCGGAACTCGGCTACGAGGTCGAGTGCTACTGCTACCAGGACAGCCCCCGCCGCGCCCACTCCATCGCGGCCCAGGGCGGCATCAACGCCGCCAAGAACTACCGGAATGACGGCGACAGCGTCCGCCGCCTCTTCTACGACACCATCAAGGGTGGCGACTTCCGGGCCCGCGAATCCAACGTGTATCGTCTGGCCGAGGTCAGCAATAACATCATCGACCAGTGCGTGGGCCAGGGTGTGCCCTTCGCCCGGGAGTACGGCGGATTGCTGGACAACCGCTCCTTCGGCGGTGCCCAGGTGAGCCGCACTTTCTATGCCCGCGGGCAGACCGGACAGCAGCTGCTGCTGGGCGCCTACCAGGCCCTGGAGCGCCAGATCGGCCTCGGCGCCGTGAAGATGTTCCCCCGCCACGAGATGCTCGAGTTGATCGTGGTGGACGGTGTCGCCAAGGGCATCGTCACCCGGGATATGGTCTCCGGCCAGATCGAATCCCACGTGGCCGATGCGGTCTGCCTCGCCACCGGCGGCTATGGCAACGTCTTCTACCTGTCCACCAACGCCAAGGGTTGCAACACCACCGCCATCTGGCGCGCCTACAAGCAGGGTGCCGCCTTCGCGAACCCCTGCTATACGCAGATCCACCCCACCTGCATCCCGGTCACGGGGGATCACCAGAGCAAGCTCACCCTCATGTCGGAATCCCTGCGCAACGACGGCCGCATCTGGGTGCCCAAGCGCAAGGAAGACTGCGGCAAGCCCGCCCACCAGATCCCAGAAGAAGACCGCGACTACTACCTGGAGCGCAAGTACCCTTCCTACGGGAACCTGGCCCCCCGCGATATTTCCAGCCGCGCGGCCAAGCAGGTCTGCGACGAGGGCCGAGGCGTTGGATCCACGGGTCGGGGCGTCTACCTGGATTTCGAAGCCTCCATCAAGCGCCTGGGGCAACCCAAGATCGAGGAACGCTACGGCAATCTCTTCGAGATGTATGAACGCATCACCGATGAGAATCCCTACAAAGAACCCATGCGCATCTACCCGGCCTCGCACTACACCATGGGCGGGCTGTGGGTGGACTACAACCTCATGAGCACCATCCCTGGCCTCTTCGTGCTCGGCGAAGCCAACTTCTCGGACCATGGCGCCAACCGTCTGGGGGCCTCCGCCCTCATGCAGGGTCTGGCCGATGGCTACTTCGTGATTCCCTACACCATTGGCGGCTACCTGGCCGGCATCAAGCCTGGTACCCGCATCAAGGCGGACGACCCGGCCGTCACAGCCGCGCAGAAGACGGTTGGCGAGCGGACTCAGCGCCTCCTTTCGATCAATGGCAAGGAGACTCCGACCCACTTCTACCGTGAGCTGGGCAAGGTCATGTGGGAATACTCGGGCATGGGCCGCAATGAGGCCGGCCTGAAGAAGGCCCTTGAGCTCATTCCCCAGATCCGCGAGGAGTTCTGGAAGAACCTGTGCATCCCCGGCACCGGCGAGGAAGTGAACCAGTCCCTCGAAATGGCAGGACGCGTAGCTGACTTCCTCGAGCTGGGAGAACTGCTGGTGCTGGATGCCCTCAACCGCCGCGAATCCTGCGGTGCCCATTTCCGCGAGGAGTGGCAGACGGAGGAGGGCGAGGCGCTTCGCGACGACGAGAATTTCTGTCATGTCGCCGCCTGGGAATACAAGGGCGACGGCGTCGCGCCGGTCCGCCACACCGAGCCACTCTCCTTCGAGAGCCTCCATCTCGCAACCCGCAACTACAAGTGAGGATCTGAGCCATGTCCAAGCACCTCAATCTCACCCTCCATGTATGGCGGCAGAAGAATGCCAAGTGTGACGGCAAGTTCGTCGAGTACCCCGCCGCTGATATCAGCCCCGACATGTCCTTCCTGGAAATGCTGGATGTCGTGAATGAAGGCCTCATCCGCAAGGGCGAGGACACCATCACCTATGACCATGATTGCCGGGAAGGCATCTGCGGCACCTGCAGCATGGTCATCAACGGCCGGCCCCACGGCCCGAAGGAGCGCACCACCACTTGCCAGCTGCACATGCGCAGCTTCAAGGATGGCGACAGCATCACCATCGAGCCCTGGCGGGCCGAGGCGTTCCCCGTCATCAGGGACTTGATGGTGGACCGCAGTGCCCTAGACCGCATCATCGCGGCGGGTGGATTCATCAGCGTCCCCACGGGAACCCCCCAGGACGCCAACGACCTGCCGGTCCCCAAGCAGAATGCGGAACTCGCCATGGATGCCGCCGCCTGCATCGGCTGTGGCGCCTGTGTGGCCGCCTGCCCCAACGCCAGCGCCATGCTGTTCCTGTCCGCCAAGATCAGCCACCTGGGACTGCTGCCCCAGGGCCAGCCCGAACGCTACTCCCGCGTGCGGGACATGGTCGCCCAGATGGATGCGGAGGAGTTCGGCACCTGCACCAACCACGGCGAGTGCGAAATCGCCTGCCCCAAGGGCATCAAGATGGAGAACATCGCCCGCATGAACCGCGACTTCATCAAGGCCAGTCTCACCTACCGCCCTGCCGTCGTCGGCGGCGGCGCGGGCTGAGCACCGCTACACCCAGCAAAATGCCCGGCAGGAGCCGGGCATTTTGCTGTATGAAGAAGGCATGGAGGTTCTCATGCCCGAAGGACCGGAAATCGAAACCGACAAGCTCCACGAGGCCATCCAGGAGGAGATGGAAAAGGAGGGCGGCAATTTCTTGAAACGCATCGCCCTCAGCACCGCGATCCTCGCCGCCTTTGCGGCGATCGCAGCCTTGAAGGCCGGAGCCACGGTGAACGAGGCGCTCCTGCTCAAGACCGAATCCACGCGGCTCCAGGCCCAGGCTTCCGATCAGTGGGCCTACTACCAGGCCAAGGGCCTTAAAGCCGCCGTCCAGGAGGCGACAGCCGCCAGTTGGGAAGCTGCGGGGAAGCCCATCCCGGAAAAACTGCATGCGCAGTCGAGACGCTATGCCGAGGAACAGGCAGAGATCAAGAAATCCGCTGAAGAGAAGGAGAAGGAGCGGGACGAAAAATCCGCCGAGGCGGATCACCTGCTTCATCATCACCACCTTTTCGCCAATGCCGTGGCCCTCTTCCAGGTTTCCATCGCCCTTGGCGCCCTGGCGGCCCTGACCCGGAGCCGTGCGGTCTGGTGGGGCTCCATGGTCCTGGGCCTGTCAGGCATCCCCCTCTTCATCCTCGCTTTTTTCGCCTAGTCAGAAGCCATCAGCTTCCGGGCAATCTCGGCAAGGGCCTCCGCCCTGTTGAGGCCGGGATCGTCCATCACGGCCACCAGGAGCTGCCGCTGAAGCTCGCCCAGCCAGGGACCGCCGGAACGCCCAGCCAGTTTCATGAGGGCCGTACCATCCAGGGCCAGGTCGCGCACCGCCAGGGGCGGGGCAGCGGCAGCCAGGGCCTCGAGGCGGGACATGAGGCCCTGGTGTTCGCCCAATCGATTGTCCAGATCCAGCCCCTTGCCCCGCTGATCCGCCAACCTGAAGGTGGCCCAGCGCTCCAAGAGCAGGTTGTCCTCGGCCAGGCGTCCGAGAAACCGCCGACAGGCGGCATCGCTCCAGACATCCGTGGGATGGGTGCCGTGGTGGCGGATGAGGGCCGCCACGTCCTGCCGCAGGGCATGGCTGGCCTTCAGGCGTTCGAGGAGGCCGTCGGCCAGTTCCAGGGATCGGGCTTCGTGTCCGTAGAAATGCACCTCCCCATCGGGCCCGGTGGTGCGGGTTCCCGGCTTGCCCGCATCGTGCAGGAGCGCGGCCCAGCGCAGGCCGGATTCCGGGGGCACCTCCCGAAGCACCTCCAGGGTATGGGTCCAGACATCGTACCGGTGGTGACGGTTCTGGCCACAGCCGATCATCGGCCGGAGTTCGGTCAGCCAGAGGTCCATCAGGCCGCTTTCGGCCAGCAGGACCAGTCCGCGGTGGGGTTCGCTCCCCCGCAGCAGTTTGTCGAGCTCCGTGAAGACCCGCTCCACGGCGACCTTGCGGGCCACCTCCAGGCGCAATGGGATCGCGGCGAGGGTGGCGGACTCCACCGCGAACCCCAGCTGGGACGCGAACCGGCAGGCGCGCAACGGGCGGAGACCATCCTCCGCGAAGCGCTGGAGCGGATCTCCCACGGCCCGGATCAATCGGGCTGCCAGATCCCTCCGGCCTCCGAAGGGATCCACCAGGTCGCCTCCGCCCACCGGCAGGGCTATGGCATTGATGGTGAAGTCGCGGCGCGACAGGTCCTCTCCCAGATCGACACCCAGGCGCACCGATTCGGGCCGCCGGCCATCCAGGTAGCTGCCGTCGCTGCGAAAAGTGGTCACCTCCACGGGACGATCCTCGAGGATCACGGTCACCGTGCCGTGCTGGAGACCCGTGGGGATCACCCTCAGGCCCGCGGCCTGCGCCCGCTCCATCACGGTCTGGGGCAACAGCCCGGTCGCCAGGTCCCAGTCCGCGTGCGGCCGCCCCAGGAGCTCATCCCGGACTGCTCCGCCGACCACCATCAGCTCCGCATCGGGGCCCAGAACCTCCTTGAGCCGGAGCAGCGGGCCCCAGGTCAATCCAGCCCCCCGGCGAGCCGTCTGAGCGCCTCGCCTTCGACCCGGCAGGTGAGCCAGGGGCGCATGACCTTCGCGCCGTGGGCCTCGTAGAACTCGATGGCCGGCGTGTTCCAGTCCAGCACCTGCCACACGAAGCGCGTCCAGCCCTCCTTCACGGCCAGCTCTGCGAGATGCTGCAGCAGGGCCTTTCCGATACCCTTGCCCCGGAACGCCGGGCGGACGAAGAGGTCCTCCAGGTAGATGCCGGGCTTGCCCTCCCAGGTGCTGAAGTTCAGGAACCAGAGGGCGAAGCCGGCGGGCTGTCCATCCCACTCGGCCATGGTCACCTTCACCAGCGGGTGCTCGGAAAACGCATGCCTCAGGATGTCCGCCTCGGTGGCGACGGCCGCTTCCGGTTCCCGTTCGTACTCGGCCAGATCGTGGATGTACTGCAGGATCAGCGGGGCATCGGCAGGGGCGGCGGGACGCAGGGTCAGCATGCGTCTATCCTATCCGGATGGACCAAACCACCGCCCTGCGCCTGTATGAGGCCATGCTGCTCACGCGCCTCACCGAGGAGCGGTTGGTGAAACTGTTCCGCCAAGGTCGGACTCTCGGGAGCGTGTACCGCAGCCTGGGCCAGGAGGCCACGGCTTGCGCCACGGCCATGGCTCTGGGCCCTGACGATGTGATCGCTCCATTGATCCGCAACCTGGGGTCCATGCTCGTCCGTGGCGTGACTCCCTTGGAAGTCTTCCTCCAGTACCTGGGCCGGGCTACGGGCCCCACCGGCGGACGGGAACACAACAATCACTTCGGTTCCGTGGAACGGGGGATCATCGCACCCACCTCCATGCTGGGGGCGCTCATTCCGGTGATGGCGGGCGTGGCCCTCTCCTTCCGGCAGAAGGGCGAGCGCCGGGTCGCCATGACCTGGATCGGGGATGGCGGCAGTTCCACCGGCGCTTTCTACGAGGGGCTGAACTTCGCCGTAGTCCAGAAACTCCCCCTCATCGTCGTGGGCGAATCCAACGGCTACGCCTTTTCGACCCCACCGGATCGCCAGATGGCCGGCCGGATGTCCCAACGCTCCCAAGGGGCCTTCACACTGACCGTGGACGGCAACGACGCGGCCGAGGTGTACCAGGCCGCGGCCCAGGCCCGGCAGCGTTGCCTCGAAGGCAAGGGCCCGGTCTTCCTCGTCTGTGAAACCTTCCGCATGGCGGGCCACGCCGAGCACGACGATCAGCGGTACGTGGATCCGGCAATGCTCACCCAATGGGCCACCAAGGATCCCCTGCCCCGCTTCGAGGCCTGGACGGGAGTTCGGGGCTGGGCCCTCGACCCCGGCCTTGCCGCTCGGCTTGAAGCGGACCTCCTGGCTTCGGCCGAGGCCGCCCTAGAAGCTCCCTGGCCGGATCCGGATTCCCTCTCGCAGGGGCTCTTCTCCGCCTGACCTGGATTCGGTAGTCGAGGCTCGTCTGGCGACTCATCGATCGACAATGCGGTATCGGTGGTGGTCCGGGCGCGTTAGACTTTTCCTGTTATGGGGGATACCGTGCTCGTTCTCGTTTTGAATGCTGGCTCATCGAGCCTGAAGTTCAACCTATTCGACATGCAGAAGGAGCTCTCCATCGCGGAGGGCATGGCCGAGCGCATCGGTCTGGCCGAAGCCAATCTGGCCTGCACCATCGAAGGGGACAAGCGCAAGGAAGCGATGCACCTGCCCACCCACCGGGAAGCCCTGGAGGCCATTCTCGAGCGGCTCCGTGCCACCGTCCTGCACGACACGCCCATCCATGCCGTGGGCCATCGCGTGGTGCACGGAGGGCCGAAATATGGGGATTCCGTCCTGATCACGGAAGAGGTAGTGAAAGACATCGAGACCTTTGCGATGTATGCCCCCCTGCACAACCCCGCCAATGCCCTGGGTATCCGGACCGCCATGGAAGCCTTCCCGAACGTTCCCCACGTGGCGGTCTTCGACACTGCCTTCCACCACAACATGCCGGACTACGCACGGATCTACGGGATCCCCTACGAACTGAGCCAGAAGTACGGCATCCGCCGCTACGGGTTCCACGGCACCAGCCATGCCTTCGTGGCGGCACGCACCGCCATCCTGCTCTGCCGGCCTCTCCGCGCCCTCAAGATCGTCACCTGCCACATCGGCAACGGCACCAGCATCTGCGCCGTGGACGGCGGCAAGAGCGTGGAGACCAGCATGGGCATGACGCCGCTCCAGGGGGTCATCATGGGCACCCGCAGCGGCTCCATCGATGCCAGCGTGGTGGAAATGCTCATGGAGTACGAGCACCTCGACCAGAAGGGCGTCACCGACCTCCTCAACAAGAAGTCGGGCCTCCTGGGCATCTCCGGCGTATCTTCCGACTTCCGCGAGATCGAGCTGGCCGCCGACCAAGGCAATGACAGGGCCCGCCTGGCCCGCGACCTGCTGACCTACAGCGTGCGCAAGTTCATCGGCTCCTACGCTACGGTCCTCGACGGCCTGGATGCCATCACCTTCACCGCCGGCATCGGCACCCACAGCGTCTATGTCAGGGAAAAAGTGTGCAGCAAGCTCACGTTCCTGGGCGTGAAACTGGATCCCGAAGCCAATGAACATGGCACGGGGGAACGCATCATCAGCACCCCGGATTCCCGCGTGGTCGTGACGGTCGTTCCCACCAACGAGGAGTTGATGATTGCCCGGGAGACCGTGCGCTAGGCCCTTCCTGCTCATGAAATCGGCCCCCGGTTGGGGGCCGATTTTGTGAGGTGGGGAAAGCCAGTTAACCCTCAGCGGAACACCAGAAAGCGCTGGACGGCGAGGACGGCGAGTCCGGTGGCGATCTGCAGCGTCGTGGAAAAGACGATCTTCAGCTGCAGGGAGCGGGACAGGCGCTTGAAGAGTATCGGCAGGTTGGTCAAGGTGCTGGCCATGGATGCGATGACCACGGCCGTCCCAGCCAATGCGGGGGCTATTTTCGCACCGGCGCTGAGGTTGGCGGCGGCGGCGGTGGCGCTGGCACTGCTGGCCATCCCGCTGATGCCGCTGGCGGCGATGAAGCCCAGGTTCCCGAAAAGGCGCTCGGCCAACGTGCTGATGACCTGGATGGCGAGGAACAGGATCGCGTAGGACAGCACCCGTCGCAGTGAGATCGGGGAAGTCAGGGCCAATTCCCGGCCTGGTTCGTCGTCCCGTTTGCCTGTCAGCAGCAGCAGGGACACGATCGCCATTGCCAGTAGTGGGCCCATGGCCGTGAAGAGTGCCCTGGGCGCGAACAGGGCCAGGATGGCGATATTGCGGAGGTACATCGCCAGTGTCGCAAGCAGGACGACGCCCACTATCCGCAGGCCGGCGACCACGTTCATGAGTTCAGCTATGGCGGCCCGGTTGTTGACCAGGCCGCCCAGGAAGGCCGTCCAGTACAGTCCGCGATTGCCGTACAACCGGAGCAGAACATAGTTGACGAAGGCGATCCCTGCGATCACCACGACGGTGATCCAGGCCTCTCGGAGGTTCACCAACTGCCAGCGATCGACAAAGCGGTCGGGCAGGATCGGGTAGATCACCAGGCCGATCAGGCCCAGGAGCACCGCACTGCGCAACTCATCCATGGTCACTCCGCCGGCAAATCGGCGCAGTTCCACTTTCCACGCAAGCAGCAGGGTCATCAGGATCGCCGCTGCGACGGGTGTGAAGCTGTGGCCGAGTCCCACCAGGGCGCCCAGCGCGTAGGTCACGAGCAGTGCGGCTGAAGTGGTGATCTCCAAGGAATGATTGGCGACCAGGCTGCGGGCGTTGAGGAGCGCCACCAGGACGATCACGCCGACCATGGCCACTAGACCATAGGCGGGCGAGATCAGGACGGATACCGCCCCGAGCAAGGAGGTCAGCCCAAAGGTCCGGATGCCCACATCCTTGCTGGCGGATTCGCGCTCAAAGCCCACCAGCATGCCGATGGCAATGGAGACCGCGATCTTGAACGCGACCGCATTGGGAGGAAATCGGGTGACGGGCTCAAATTCCAACATGGAATGCCCCCATGGAAACCGCTTCCGAGTGAGAAGTCATTAACCCCTCCTAGGTGCGTACTTACACGATGCCTACTCGTGGGGACTCCGCCAATTAAATCCACGCGGAATTCCGAGCAAATCTCAACTCCCCCTGAATGAGGGTTCTCCGATCCCCGTTGAGCATTGGCCGACCCGGTGCGGCCGGTGGCCGATTTCAGGACAGGCCCCGTTCTAAACGGCGCGAGACTCTGATCCGTAGTCTTTCCATCATCCGGACAGGTCCGGCGTATTTCCCATCAGGGGGTTCCATGCAGAAACGGTGGGTCATCGTGTCCGTGGCCGGGGCAGCCCTGGCGGCTGGCATGTTCTTCACCCTGCGGGGCGGCGATGGCAAGACCAAGAAGTCCGAGGCCGTTACCCCCTTCCGGGTGGGCAAGGTCCAGGCCGAGGACCTGCAGGTGAGCGTGCGGGAGGTGGGAGTGGTGGATCCCCTCGTCAAGGTGGACGTGAAGTCCGCGGTGTCGGGCCGCATCGTGGGGCTGAAGGTTCGCGAGGGCGCCAAGGTGCGAACCAGCGAGGTGCTGGCCGAGGTCGAACCGGACGTGAACCAGGCCCAGGTGCTGTCCGATGTCCAGGGCAGCGTCGCCCAGGCGCGGGTGAGCTTCAAGAATGCGGAACGCGACTTCGCCCAGCAGGCGGCGCTTTTCAAAGAGGGGCTCATCTCGGACCAGGCCTATCGTCTGGCCCGGACCACCAAGGACCTGGCCGATGAGAACTACAAGAGCGCCCAGACCCGCTACCAGATCGTGGAGGACCGGGGCATACCCATCAGCGGCAATGCCTCCACCCAACTGGCCCGGGTCACCTCCCCCATGAACGGCGTGGTGATCAAGAAGGGTGTGGAACTGGGCGACACCATCACCTCCGGCGTCAGCTCCTTTAACGCGGGCACGGTGGTGTTCACCGTGGCCGATCTGGCCTCGCTGATCGTGAAGGTGAACCTCAACGAGGTCGACATCGCCAAGGTGCAGGTGGGCCAGCCCGTGCGCATCACCCTGAATGCCTATCCCCAGCGTGCCTTCACGGGCAAGGTGCGCTTCGTGGCCCCCGCCGCGGACCTGGTGGAGAAGATCAAGGTCTTCCGGGTGGAGATCGACCTGGATGAACTCACCGATTCGTTCAAGACCGGCATGAGCGCCAACGTGGAGATCCTGGGCGAGAAGCGCGACAAGGCTGTGAGCATCCCCCTGGAGGCCCTGCAGCGCTGGGAGGGCCAGACCGTGGTCTACCGCCTGAAGGAGAGTCTCACGCCCAAGGACTTTGCCCAGGCCAAGGATGGGCTGACCGGCCGCGGCAAGTTCATCTGGCTGGCGGACCACTGGAAGGATTACTTCGACGTGGTGCCCGTCAAAGCCGGCATCGCCACCCTGGAGCGGGTGGAGGTCCTTTCGGGCCTGAAGGCCAACGACCAGGTGAGCCTGGAAGATCCCAGCAAGAAGAAGGTCGAGAAGGACGATGAAAACAATTGATGCTCCACGGGGGGACCGCCTGCTCGCTCTGCTCGCGATGTCCCCCCGCACCCCCGCCATTCGGCCGGGGGACCCGTCCTCATGGCCTTTGCCCGTTCGATGGAGCCCTTCATGTCCAGCATCATCCTAACCCAGGCCCTGACCAAGGTGTACGGCGCCAACGGCGCGGCGGTGCATGCCCTGCGGGGCATCGATCTCACGGTGGCGAAGGGCGAGTTCGTGGCCCTCATCGGTCCCTCGGGATCCGGAAAATCCACGCTCATGGCCATCCTGGGCTGCCTGGATCTGCCCACGGCCGGCACCTACACGCTGGATGGGCGGCAGGTCCAGGGGCTTTCGGGCGGCGAACTGGCGCGGATCCGCAACGAGAAGGTCGGCTTCGTCTTCCAGAGCTACAACCTGCTGCCCAAGGCGAGCATCGTGCACAACGTGGAACTGCCCATGCTCTACGCGGGCGTGGGGCGCCGGGAGCGGCGGGAGCGGGCCCTGGCCCTGCTGGAGAAGGTGGGCATCGCCGACAAGGCGGACAAGCTGCCGGCCACCCTGTCCGGCGGCCAGAAGCAGCGCGTGGCCGTGGCCCGGGCCCTGGCCAACGAACCCGCCCTCCTGCTGGCGGACGAGCCCACGGGCGCGCTGGATTCCAAGACCGGCGCCGAAGTGCTGGACCTCTTCCGCGAGCTGCACCAGCAGGGCAACACCTTGCTGCTGATCACCCACGATCCCTCCATCGCCGCCCTGGCGGAACGCAGGGTGGAGATCAGAGATGGATTGATCGCCTTCGCTGGCGAAGTCGTGATGGGTGGCGAGAGGGAGGACTTGATGTCCTCCCACGAGCCGGGCACCCATCCGACTGAGCATCATGTCCGAGTGGGTCGATGACCTCATCCGGCGCCTTCCGCGAGCGGCTGTACGGGGCCTGGGTGGAGATCCGGGAGAACCTCGGCCGCTCCGTGCTGCAGGCCCTGGGCGTGCTGCTGGGCGTGGCCTCGGTGCTGGGCGGGTTCTCCATCTCCGACAGCCAGCGCAAGCGGTCCGACGAGATGTTCGTGAAGATGGGCGGCCTGGACAAGCTCAATGTCCTGCCCCGGGCGGCCATCAAGGATGGAAGCCCTTCGGCCCTCAAGCAGGCGAACCTGGGCCTCCGGGATGCGGACGCCGTCGGCGGCGAGGCCCTCAAGTCCGAGGCCATCCAGGGTGTCAGCCGCCAGAAGAATGCCCGCTCCCGCGTGGTCTCCACCTATGCGGACCAGGACCGGCAGGTGAACGGCATCGGCGGCGACTACATCCCCGCCAACGGCTATGGCATCGCCCAGGGCCGGGGCTTCTCGAACATGGAGATGGAGACCGGCGCCCCCGTCGTGATCCTGGGAGTCGAGGCTGCCAACACCTTCTTCCCCAAGGGAGACGCCCTGGGCCAGCCGTTGAAAATCGGCGACATCCCGCTGACGGTGATCGGCACCTTCGAGGAGCGGGCCTTCCGCTTCCGCGAGGGCCAGGGCAACCAGTTCTGGTGGCGCAACCGCATCATCGCCGTGCCCGCGAACCTGGTGCAGCGCCGCATGAACGGCGACGCCTACCGCCGGGTGGACCGGGTCACCTTCCGCATCCCCGATCTGAACGTGATGAGCGGGTTCGCCCAGCAGCTCAAGAACCTCGTGACGGCCAACCACCGGCTCCAGGATGACTTCCGTCTCGATGACGTGGCGGCGCGCATCCGCAAGCGCCGGAGCCAGGGCGCCGTCTACGACATCATCTTCATGCTCTCGGGCGTGCTGGCCCTGGTGGGCGGCGGCATCGTGAACGTGAACATCCAGATGGCCAGCCTCAAGGAGCGGGTCCGCGAGGTGGGCGTGAAGATGGCCATCGGCGCCTCGGGCCGGGAGATCTTCAAGGCCTTCATGACCGAAGCCCTCCTGCTGACGGCCCTGGGCGGATTCGCCGGCCTGGTGCTGGGCGTCGGCTTCTCCTGGAGCATCACCAAGAGCCTCGGCATTCCCCTCCACATGACGCCCGCCAGCTTCGTCTGGGCCTATGGCCTGGCGGCGGTCTTCGGGTTCCTCTTCGCGCTGGTCCCGGCGTGGAAGGCTTCACGCCTTTCCCCTATGGAGGCCCTGCGCTATGAGTAGCGACCGTCCTCCCACGCAGATGATTCGCTCCCCCGGCCCTTCCCTGCTGAATGACGAGGCCCCTGCCCCGGCCGCACCGAGCCGCGGGCTCAGCCTGGCCATGCTCTGGGAGGTGATCCGCACGGGCCTGGTGGAACTATGGGCCCACAAGGTGCGCAGCCTGCTCACCCTCACCCTGCTCATGCTGGGCGTCTTCGCCCTGGTGGTGATGACCTCGGTGCTGGACGGCGTCATGGACAAGATCAGCACGGGCTTCGCGGGCATGAGCTGGGATGGGACCGTCCGCATCGCGCCGAAAACGCCGGAGACCGGCGACGAGCGCAAGCGCTTCAACATGAGCCCGGGCCTCCGCTACGAGGACATCTCACGCGTCACGGCTGCCAACCCCAAGGTGCTGGCCTTTCTGCCCAGGGCCCAGAAGACCGTCAACGTCAGGGTGCTCGGCGACACCGAGCGCATTTTCGTGAACGGGGTCTCCCCTGACTATGCCCAGTGGATGAACCGCCCCATCGCCCTCGGGCGCGGGCTCACCGAGGATGATGAGCGGCGGCGGTCCACCGTGGCCGTGGTGGGCGCCACCCTGGCCAGCAAGCTCTTCGGCGGCGCCGATCCCGTGGGCCGCGACCTGGCGGTGGAGGGCGTACCCTTCCGCATCATTGGCGTCCAGGCGCCCGGCCAGATCTTCAACGACGAAAACTACTACGACGCCAACGGCATCCTGGTCCCGCTGCAGACCTACATGGACCGCATGGATCCGGCCCACAAGCTGGCCCAGGTCACGGTGAAGCTGCGCCGCCAGGAGGACATGGGCGAGATCTCCGCCATGCTGCTGGGCCGGGTGCGGCAGGCCCACCACGCCATCGAGGATGTGGAAGTGGTGGACCTGGACGCCGAGGCCGCCAAGTCCTACCAGAACTTCCTGGAACAGATGCACGGCTGGCAGGTGGTGCTGATGAGCCTGGCCGGGACGGTCCTGCTGGTCGGCGGCGTGGGCGTGCTGTCCGTGATGCTCATCAGCTTCAGCGACCGCCGCTTCGAGATCGGCCTCCGCAAGGCCCTGGGCGCCTCGGACCACGAGATCTTCATCCAGTTCCTGCTGGAGGCCGTGGTGCTGGCGGCCATCGGGGCCCTGGTCGGCACCGTGTCCGGCGCCCTGCTCTGCCAGGCCCTCTCTTCGAATTTCCCCTATGGCTTGGTGGTGAATCCCATCGGCCTGATCACCGCCTGGATCGTGGCCCTGACCCTGGCCGTGGTCTTCGGCCTCTACCCCGCCTTCCGCGCCATGCGCCTCAGCCCCATGGCGGCGATGCGATAGGCTGTGGGCTGTGGGCTGTTGGCTATAGGATCAGGTGATGGCTGATCCTATCCAAGTCACCGCCACCGTCCGCATCCCGGGCGAGGCCATCCGCTTCAAGGCGGTGCGGGCCGGAGGCGCGGGCGGTCAGAACGTGAACAAGGTCTCCTCCAAGGTTGAGCTGCGCATCGACCTCGCGGCCATCGAGGGCCTGCCGGAGGACGCCCTCGCACGCCTCCGCACGGCCCAGCGCAACCGGCTCGACGCGGAGGGCCTGTGGATGATCGTCAGCGACCGCACCCGCGATCAGCTCAAGAACTTGGAGGATGCCCGGGAGAAAGCCACCGAAGCCATCCGAGCGGCCCTGGTGCGACCCATCCCGCGCAAGGCCACCCGACCCACCAAGGGTTCCAAGGAACGGCGGCTGGACTCCAAGAAGCGGATTTCCCAAACCAAGCAACAGCGGCGAGGAGGCTTCGAGTAACCTGGACCCGATCCCCAGGAGCTCCCATGTCCGAGCCACAAACCTACGCCAACCACCGCCGCTACGAGCCGCTGCAGCACTTCGTCCTGACGCCGATCCTACTGATCACCTGGATCGCCACCATCTGGCAGGCCATCAAATACCCGAGCCTTCACAGCATCTGGGTGGCGATTCTGGGCTTTGCCCTCCTGATGGTCGCCATGCAGGTGCGGGTGTACGCACTGAAGGTCCAGGATCGTGTGATCCGCCTGGAGGAGACCCTGCGCATGGAACGGATCCTTCCCCAGGACTTGAAGGGTCGGATTTCTGAACTCACCGTGAAGCAGATGGTGGGTCTCCGCTTCGCCTCCGACGCCGAGCTGGTCCATCGGGTCCGCGAGGCCCTGGAAGAGAAGCTCAATGGTGAAGCCATCAAGAAGCGCATCCAGACCTGGCGCCCCGACACGCTCCGGGTTTGATCAATCCCGGATGTAGTGGCAGGTGTAGCCGCCGGGGTGCTTGATCAGGTAGTCCTGGTGGTACTCCTCGGCCGTCCACCAGGGACCCGCCGCGGTGATCTCGGTGACGATGGGCCGCTTCCACTTGCCGCTGGCATCCACCTCCGCCTTCACCCGCTCGGCGGTCTGCCGCTGGGCTTCCGAGTGGAAAAAGATCGCGCTGCGGTACGAGGTGCCCTGGTCATTGCCTTGGCGGTTCAAGGTGGTGGGATCGTGGATGCGGAAGAAGAAGCGCAGCAGGGCCTCATAGGTGGTCTTCGAGGGGTCGAAGCGGATCTGCACGGCTTCGGCATGGCCCGCATGGTTCTCGTAGGTGGCATGGGCGACGGTGCCGCCGGTGTAGCCCACTTCGATGGCCAGGACCCCGGGTTGTTTGCGGATCAGATCCTCCATGCCCCAGAAGCAGCCGCCGGCCAGGGTGGCGAGCTCTTCCTTCTCCTTCTTCTCCTTCGGCGCGGGTGCGGTTTTCCCGAACAGCGGCAGGAAGCTGCCCAGCCCCTCCTTCTGCAGATCTTCCACGGGGACGAAGCGCAGGGCGGCGCTGTTGATGCAGTAGCGAAGGCCGCCGCGGTCCCTGGGCCCATCGTCGAACACGTGGCCCAGGTGGGAATCCGAGTCTTTGGAACGGACCTCGATGCGGGGCATGCCCAGGCTTAAGTCCCGCTTCTCGACGATGTCCTCCCCCGCCAGGGGCTTCGAGAAGCTGGGCCACCCGCAGCCGGAATCAAATTTGTCCTTCGAAGTGAACAGGGGCTTCCCGCTGACGATATCGACGTAGACGCCCTCCCGGTGCTCATTCCAGTACTCGTTGCGGAAAGGCGGTTCGGTGCCGGCTTCCTGGGTCACGTGATACTGCATGGCTGTGAGCTTCTGCTTCAGTTCAGCGGGGCTGGGCTTTCTGGAATCAGTCACCTTGTCCTCTCGGGGGGTCTGGGGCGCCGCGTCTGCGGGCCCATGGTTGGCGGAGACGGCGAAACCGCAGGCCGTCAGGACCAGCGTGAAGGCGATACTGCCAAGGATCGCACGGGGGCGCACGGAAAACCTCCTAGATGAGGTCTTGGATGCACGGGGACAGGCTGTTGGTACATGTAATTCGCCTTCCGGACTCCCGGGCGGCCACTTGGCGACCTAGCCCTGCAGGTAGGCCTTGAATTCCGTGTCCTCGCGCAGGATGTGGTAGGTGAGCCAGTCGACCAGGAACATGGCCACGGATTTCGCGCTGACATGGCCTCCGGCCTTCATCTTGGTCCGCGTCTGCCGGAGCTGACCGATCAACTCTTCGTGCATCCTGCAATGGCCGGACCGGTCCGGGAATCCGATCTGCTCCATCACGGCTTCCTCGAACCTGAAATGCTCGGTGGCGCCGGCGATGAGGTCATCCACGATCCGACCCAATTCAGCTGGCATGTCCATCTCGATCACATCGTCAAAGTGATTGACCAGTTCGAACAGCTTCAAGTGCTGGGCGTCGAGTTCAGCATGGCCAAGGCGGTATCGGTCGTGCCAGGACAGGAATGCCATCAGGTCTCCATATATTGCCAATAGCCACAGGAGACGAATCGGACGCTAGGGCCAAATGTGTTAACTAGGGGTGGCGGGGCTCCAATCCTGAATGCTACCGCCTACAAGCCCTGGTCAGCCGCAAGAACCGCAGGATTACCAACATAAGGCACAAGGAGGCCGGTCTTCGGACTGGCTTCTTTGTAATAGACGGAAGGAGAACCCGGGGGCAGGCTGACGGTGCATCGAAGTTTCGGTGGCCGCGAGGTGTGCCCGTGCCAGTCGAGGATGAGGGGACCGTTCTACGGACCTTGGCAGAGACCTATCCATCCCTTGGAGAATTGAGGTTGGCGAATCCCATCGAAGCCAAGAGGTTCCTGGACCACACAAAGAAGCTGTCGGGGAAGTGGCCCATCGAGGGATTGATCGATGGGTATCTCGACTCACTACCGTAGAGGCCGGTCTTCGGGCTGGCCTTTTTTGAGGTGGGACTATAATTGAAGTTGCCGGATGGCTGAACGTCAGGAAATTTCGCAGTCTGCGTTCCCGGGTTTTTTCCAGACTCGGATGTGACGAAGGGGTTGCGGCCTTCCAGTCAACTGGCAAGCTGGGTCTCTGAAAGTCAGAAAATTTCGCAGTCTGCTCCTGGATTGATACCGATCCAGGCGAGATGAGGGATACGGCCAGCCCCGGATTGCGGCCCTCCAGAGACCCAGCACCCTCGGCAAGGGATGGAATGGTCATGGTGTGTCCAAAATGTGGGCCTACCCTGAATGCGGGGGTAGAAGATGGGGTTGACCATCGTCCAGGGGGACATCACCACCCTTGAGGTGGATGCCATCGTTAATGCCGCGAACCACCTTCTGAAGCCGGGAGGTGGCGTCTGTGGTGCCATCCACCGTGCCGCTGGTCCCCAGTTAGAGGTGGCCTGCCAGGAGGTCGGCGGGTGCCCCGTGGGTTCAGCCAGGATCACCCTAGGCTTCAACCTCAAGGCCAAGTTCATCATCCATGCCGTTGGTCCCTTCTGGCATCACGGACAGCATGGGGAGGAGAGCCTCCTTGCCAGTGCCTACCGTGAAGCCCTGACCCTATGCGACCAGCAGGACATCAAGTCCATCGCCTTTCCCCTGATCTCCACCGGCACCTATGGCTACCCCATGGCGAAGGCTTGCGAGGTGGCCGTGAAGGAGATCCGCGCCTGGACTGAGCACCACGCCTTGCCCGAGACCGTGACCGTAGTGGCCTACGATAGCGACGCGCTGGATGCTCTCGAGAAAGCCAAGGAGGGCACCGATACCTAGAACGCCGACTTCCGCCTGCGTTACGGGCTTACCCGAATTCCCGGGGTCGGCGCCCCGCCGGTCACAGGCAAATAGAGATTGCCGCCCAGTGGAATGGCCACCACAGGCGGACCGCCTGTTGCGGGAATAACGAGGCGCGGGGACATGTCCTGCCCGGCGGAATTGGTTGATGGCGCGGCTGCCTGGGGTTCGTCCGCCACAGCCTGTGGATCGTCTGGTGTCGTGTCAATCCTGGCGCACCCTGCCATCACCAACAGGATTGGGAGAATGAGAAGTCTTCGGGGAAGAGGCATGGAAACCCTCCTGAAGCCTTGGGGGAGTCACTTGCACCCCATTGGACAGATGGAATTGCCGAAGGTTGAAGATGGTGCGGCCCCACGAAGGAAGCTAAGCGGTCCCGCCTGCACCGCGGCGCTGAGCGGAGCTGAATGGGATGTCCAAAGCGCAGAATTGGTACCGCTGCCTGCGCCGTCAACGCCTCCGCGAACAGGCTCGGCTCAGAGTGCTGGCCCGATCTGCACCCCAACTGAGGCAGTCCGTAACCCTGGACACTTCATGGAGTAGATTGGAATGAGTCTGGTTATCCACACCCCGTGCGGATTTCTGGGACACGCTTTGGCTGCGCGGAACGCCTAGGAAAATGTAGGCATTCTATCGGCAGCCATCCTTCAATCCGGAACCCTCCGCTGGAGGCCCCCAGGCCGCCTGGAAATACCCGTACACGGAAGCCCGCCAAGGCCCTCGAAAGGGCCACCGCACCCGGCTTTGCCGTGTGCGGTTTGACCTGCACTCGAACTGAGGCCGTCCTAACCCAGGGCTCTCCATGGGATGGAGTGGAAGGGGTCGGGTGCTTCGGCGTACCGCAGATTCCAGGCATCATGCTTCCCATGTGCGGACGGTACACCTTCACCTTTAGCGCGAAGAGCCTGGCGGAAGCCTTCGACATGGTTCCCTATGGGTTCGATATCCAGAAGGGCTACAACATCGCTCCCGGCCATTACATCGTCATCGTGCGTCCGGAGAAGGGCCAGCGCGCGGCGGAGGTGGCCTTCTGGGGGCTCATTCCCGGCTGGGTGAAGGATCCGAACGCATTCTCCAAGCCGATCAATGCCAGGGCCGACACGCTGGAGGCAAAGCCCACCTTTCGCACCGCCTTCAAGCGCAAGCGGTGCATCATCCCGGCCTCTGGGTTCTATGAATGGAAGAACGGGGGAAAGACGAATCCTGAGCCGGAGTGGTCTGGGTTCGGAGCCTGGGCACCGCCATCTCGTGAAGACCTTCGATCCGAGGTCGGAGTGGCCTTGCGGACTCCCTCGTTCGGATTAAAGTGATTCTAATTCTCACATCGCCATGTACTTGATCGCTCCCTGCCTCGCGTAGGGTTCAGCTGTTTGGTTTTTTGCGTTCGACCGACCGGTTTCGACTCCAGTACTTAGGGTCCAAGGGAGTTGTCATGAAGAAGTCCATCAGTCTCGTAGCCTCGTTGTTGTGCTTATGTTCCAGTGCGGCCCTGGCACAATCCTCGACTTGCACGGCAGGGCAGTTTGATCCCAACTATGGCCCCTCGGCGGGGGGTGGTTATGTGCAGATCTCTCCGGTACTGAATAATGAGGCCGAGTTCGAGACCGGCCTGCAGGACTCCCAGGGCAATTTCCTGACCCTCAGTAGTGCGGCCGTGGACGCGTCCGGCTACCCGATCGCCGCCATCCTTAAGATCAAGGCCAGCGGCGCGCGGGATTTGACCTATGGCGGCTTCGGCTCGGTCGTGCCGACAACCCCGCCGACGGCCATGGCGAGCGCTTCACTGGCCATCGACGGCTCCGACAATGCTGTCATTGGGATGATCGGGGGAGACCTGGGAAGTATCGTGCTGACCCGGTACACCTCTGCCGGCCTCCTCGATGCCAGTTACGGTACGGCCGGGTCCCTGACCATTCCATTCCCCCAGGGCGTAGCGCCAGGGCCCTTCAACATGAAGGCCGCCACCGACGGCACCGTCTTCATCGTGGGATCTGCGATCAATCCCAATGGCATCGGTCCCTGGCAGCCCATAGTGATCAAGGTGACACCGGCGGGCGCACTGGACCCCTATTTCCTTTCGTCCGCACCGGCGGTCGCCGGAAGCTCTACACCGGGAATCAACTTTTTCTATGCCGGTTCCGGAGGCCCCACTGGTAGGGCCACTGACCTCCACATCGACGAGGCCGACGGCACCCTGCTCGTCGGTGGCCGGGTCGGGGACAACCGCACCTACAACCAGTTTTTCGTCGCCCGCATGTCCCTAGCTTCGGGGGCACTGGATGCAAGTTTCGGCAACTCGGGCATGACTATCGTCAGCTTCGGGAACGTCGTCGCGGACGGACGAAAAATGGCCGTAGACAGTCTTGGCCGGATCGTACTTGTGGGTCCAATTTTAGCCAACAACCTCCCGCCCAACCCCCCGCCAGCCTCGGGGTCCGGGATCATCCGCTTGACCCCGAAAGGTGCCCTGGACAAGAACTTTGGTAACAACGGAATTCTGCAATTGAATACCCTCTTTATCCAAATCGTGGAGGTGCAGCCCAACAACAAGATCCTCCTTGCGGGTTCCGCGCCAGAAACTGCCCCGACGGCAATCATTGGGCGCCTATTGCCGAATGGCCAATTCGACTTGGCTTTCGGCGGAACAGGCATCGTGCCGCTGGTTATCCCAGGGACAGTCGCGAACTGGATCGCCCACCTCAATTACCTGCCTTCGGGCAAGATCATCGTGCACGCCCAAGGTGGGGGGGATGGATTGACCCAGGCCGCGGGCTACCTGGTCCGCGTGGACTCAGGCAGTGGCCAGGGTTGCCACTGATCCTGAAGCACGGACTACTGAAGCAGATCAAATCCAGGGAAATCCGCGAAAATCACTTGGCATAAATCATTCTGGGCGGAACATTTTGTGGCGTCGTTGGATCGAAGGCACCGGCTTTTCGGGCGGCGGATTCAATTGGCTCTCTGCAGTCCCGGATCCTGAGTCAGGTCCTCGATGAGATCACCAACGCTCACTAGTTCCTTGAGGATAGAGGGGGGGCGAGCGTGAAGGCACCAACTTCTAGGAAAACCGCCATGAAATGCATCTGCTTCGGCTACCTGGACGTCCAAACCAGGGAGAAGAAATCGCCCAGCGAACAAAACGCCATGGTCGACCAATGCCTCGCCCACGACGAGGTGCTGAAGAAGAACGGCCACTGGGCGGACGGGGAAGGCCCCCAGGACGCCACCACCCTCCGCTATCAGAACGGCAAGGTGTCGGTATCGGATGGCCCCTATGCGGAAACCAAGGAGCTTTTGGGCGACCTTTTGATCCTGGAAGCCAGGGATCTGAATCACGCCATCCAACTCATTTCGAACCACCCCGGCATCAAAATGGGCCGCTGGAAAATCCGTTCCGCCCAGGACCTGAAGCCCATGATCGAAGCAAGCGAACGGCGGCGGGGGGATGCGAAGTAGGGGGAATGGCCCAGGGAAACACCACATGGAGGGTATACGCCGCTTGGAAAACCCGTACACAGAAACCCGCCGAGGTAATCGAGGCTGATGCACGATCAGAAGCCAGATAACCCGTATTCCTAAGCTAAACTAATTCTGCAATGAAATAATTGTCCTCAATCTGGTATACCTCGAATGAACACTCAGATCCCAAAGCAGGCGGGGTCCGAGTTGAGCTGGGGGTTAGGTCGCTTTACTTGACCTCAAATGGTATTTTGGCTTTTTGAAGCTGGGTGTTCATGAGGTTTTTCCATTGATTTTTTGGCGTCCAGACCTTGAGGACGGCCTCATAGGCCCGTGTAGGGTTTTCCCTTACCGCGATGACACGGTACAAAAAGGTCATGGCTGAAGCACGCATGTTGGCTTGGCAGTGGACCAGAGTCTTTTGGCCCTGGAACCGTTTCATGGCCACGACAAATGATTGGAAGTCAGCTTCAGTCGGTTTGCTCCACTGAATTGGGATATTGACGAACTCCAGCCCTTGACTGCGGACGATCTCAGGTTCATTGGCAACCGCATCCGGGACGCTAGGGGGTGCAAGGTAGATGACAGCTTGGAACCCGTGCTTCGATAAATTCGCGAGAGACTCTGGAGTCGGCTGGCCCGAGGTGACCAATTTCTCGGAGATAGCAACCACGTTTGGCGCTTGGATGCCCTGATCGCTTTGCCCGAATGCGGCAAAGGAAAGGGACGAGAGCAATATCGGGAGGAGGATGATTGGGATGTTCATTAGGTGTGGTTCTCCCCGCAAATGGGTCCGATCATGCTGTGGGCTCCATCCAGTGATCGGATCAATTAGGGGGGAATTTCGAGTTGGATTCAACGATTCAGGCTTGGAATGAACTACTCCTTGATCGAGAATGACGCATCCTTCCTGACCCAATGATCGGAGTGACGGATGCGCGTAAGCCAATGGCTGATCTTGCCCCCTGTCTTGCTGCTTCTCGCCTGCGGAGGAGGTGGTGGTTCCTCGTCGCCCACACCGGCGCCTCCGGCTCCCGTGGGCAGCCCCTCCATGCTGCCGCCAGTCATGGACGCCGCCTCGGGAACCCTCACACTTCAGTGGCTGGCCCCCTCCGGGACCATCGATGGCTTCGATGTGGAGGGCCGGTATGGCTCCGGGGCCTACCAGCAGCTCAACGCGAGCCTGCTCCCAGCCACCACCCTGACTTACAGCCTCACACTCCCGGCGACCCTCCCGGAGAGCACCGACTGCACCTTCCAGGCGAAGGCCCTCCAGGGCAGTGAATCGAGCCCCTATTCCAATCAGGTCACCTACCATAAGCCAATCGTCGCAGCCGGGCAGCCTGTTGGCGCCTACGATTGGGCCTTGGCCGGCACGGCCCTCTCCTGGTCCAGCGCCTCCACCGTAGCGAGTGGTTACGTGGTGAAGCGGGCCGAATGCACCAACGCAGGCAGCCTTGTGGGCCCCTGGGTTACCCTCCAGACGGTCACCAGCACCACGACGACCTACCTGGATGCCACAGCCAAGCTCGGGACTTTCTACCTCTACAGCATCACGAATACCAAAGATTCAGAGACCAGCGTGGAAAGCCAGCCCTCGGCGGTGGTTTCCACTCAGGTCCCCTCGCCCACCCAGTTGATGGCCACCTATGACGCGGCCCATGGAGGCGTGAGCCTGAGCTGGGGCAGCGCCTTCACGTACGCGGACAGCGTCTTGCTTGATCGCGCGGCCGCAGATGCTGGCGGCAACGCCGTCGGCGGCTGGACGGTTCTGACCAGCCCCACAGCGGGCGCCACGTCGTTCCTCGACACCCAGGTGCAGGAGGCTACCAACTACCTCTACCAGATCAGCAATGTTCGCGGCTCCATAGACAGCGCGCCCCTGGCAATCAGCGCCTCCGTCACCGTGCCCCCTGGCACGCCCACGAGCCTCACGGCTGCCCTGGACATGAACCAGGGCGTGCCCGCGCTCGGCTGGACGGCCAATTCCGCACGCGCCACGGCAGTGCGTGTGGAGCGCGCGGAGGCTGACGCCTCAGGCCTGCCGACCAAGCCCTGGGTCAGCCTCTCCGTCCCCTCCGGAGTCTTTACCATCTTCACCGACCGAAGCGCGCAGGAATTCACCCGCTACGTCTACCGGGTGACCAATGGATTTGGCGCCACCTGGGGTATTGCCAGCGCCCTCTCGTCTAGTGTGGCTACGCCGCTCGCCGCGCCCTCCCAATTGGCGGCAACCTTGGATGTGACTCACAACGCGGTGCAGCTCACCTGGGTGGCCAACACCACCAAGGCGGACCACGTGCTCGTGGAGCGGGCGGTGGCAGATGCCAACGGCTTGCCTGCTAGCACCTGGACGGCCCTGACCACCTATGGAAGCACCACGGGCTACACGGATAGCAGCCCAAGCGAGCTCACCTTGTACCTTTACCGCGTGACCAACCTCGCGTCCGGCGTGCCGAGCGCGGCCTCCGGGTTGTCGGCGCCCCTCCGGACACCCCTGGCCCCGCCCAGCTACCTGGGGGCCTATTCGTCCAGTAACCAGACCCTGTACGTGAGTTGGTCGAGCTCCTACGCGACGGACCGCACCTACCTGCTGGCTCGGGCTGAATCGGATTCCGCGGGGACCCCGACCAGCGGATGGACCCCGCTCACCGTGCCCGCGGGCTACCAGTCAAGCTTCCAGGACACCACTGTGACGGAAGGGAAGGCATACGTGTACCGCCTGGCCCTCTCTCTCAATGGGTACACCACCCCCTATAGCCAAACATCGAGTCCGGCCCAGGTGGCACTGAACGCCCCGGTCCAGGTCAATGCCACCTCCATTCCCAGGGGTGTCGGCCTGTCCTGGGTCAACAAGAGCGCCGTGGCCACTCAGGTCGTTGTTCGCCGCTCCAGCGGCAATACCACCACGGACGCTTCGAGCCTGCCGCCCGGGACCACCGCCTACTCGGATGCAAACCTGCCCTTGGGGACCTACACCTATGTGGTGGTGGCGAAGGCGGGCACCCTGGAAGCCTCGAGCAGCTCGGTGACGGCGACCACCCAAAACCCTGCCGACGCCCTCACACTCACGAGCACTTCCCTCTCCGTGCCCAGCGCCAACGACGCTGCCGTGCAGCCTGGGGGCACTTGGGCCTTCGCAGAGCAGTCCCCCTTCGGCATCCTCGCAAACGCTGGCGACGCCTGGGCCGCCTACTACCCCGACACCTCCTCCCAATTGGGCACCGCGCTGGTCCAGGTTGACGCCTCCGGCCACCCGCATTCGGTGTACCTGATCCCGAGCACCAGCACCCCCACCCACAGCATTGTCCGCCACCTTTGGCACGACGGAACAGCTTGGCAAACCGAGAACCTCTGGGAGGGAGCCATCCCGTCCTCCTACGGGACGCCCAGCTTCCAGTACACGCTTGACAGTACTGGCCGGCCCCAGGCTCTCTTGAACACCTCCAGTGCCTACTACCCCACCGTGGGGTCCTTTCGGTACCTGCACTACACCGGCGGCGCCTGGCAGTGCGACGCCGTGTCCAGCGCGGGCAACGCGTCCCAGACCGTCACGGCCTATAGCCTCAGCCTTGATGCCGGGGACCAGCCCCACCTCCTGTTTTTGATCGGCACAGACGCGGTAGAGGACCTGCCCAACGGCTCGGGAGGCTGGACTTCCGGTACCCTCTCCACTGAGGCCCTTAGCACCTACCCAACCACCTTCCTCCAATCCGTCTGGAAAGACGCGTCCAACGGCTGGCTGTTCTATACGACGGCCACCTCGACCTATCCCTACCAGGTCTCCCTGAGGGCCCAGCAAATGGTTGCCGGCATCTGGCAGGCGCCCCTGACAATGGCCACACAGACCCAGTCCTACGGGGACGCTGGCGTGAGGATCTGCACCAATGCGGCGCGGTCCAGAATCGTGGTGGGCTATTCGACCTCCATGGGGCTGAAGGTCTACCACCAGGCCGCCGGCGCCTGGCACGAGACCCTCATTATTACGCCGAGCGTTCCCGTGTCCTGGTACCGCTTGGGACTGGACGGTACGACCCACCTCCATGTCCTGGTTCCGGCCACGGGAGGTACCATTACCTACACTGACTTCCACGAGTAAGCTGTTTCCGATCCGCACCCAACCGGGGGCCCGTCGCGCCCTCATTGGGTGCCTTCAACCAGTGGAAGGCCGTTTCGCAGCAAATAAGTCGAGACAACAGCCAGCAAGTGGCCAGGCACGCTGCAAGGCCCGAATTGGGAGAGCACGTTTACCTGGGGTTTGCGATTCCCAATCCCAGATCCCACGTTGGCGCCCTAAGGGGCCTATCCAATAGCTTGAGGCGGTACCTACTTAACGAATGAAGCTGATGTGTTTTGGCCAGTCAAGGTCGCCAGCCATGTATTTTTCAGCAGTGTGTGGGGAGCAGAACGGACGGCATTCCGACGGTTGATCAGTCTGATATTCGCGGGTTGGGTACCGCATGACAACCGATTCGTCGGGGAGCTGCCTTGCTCTAACGCCGAGGGTCATTCCGTTGCCGGGTTCCTCCTAGCTTCATCGAGGGTCCTCCCACCGTTGTCCGTTCTGCTGCCGACACACTGCACCTTCCTGCCGGTCATACCCTTGCTGCCGGCTGTGGCAGCGTTTGGCCAATCGTCCAGATGAAACCGGCCAATTCACGGGCGACGGCGATACACACCTGCACCTTCAACTTCCCCCTGGCTTCCAGCAACCGATACCGCGCACAGAAACGCTTCTGCGCCTTCCAGGCGATCTCCTGGACTTGTTCCGAGGCTCGCTCTGCCCGCCGTTGCAGGATCGCGGTCTTCCTCGCCGGGTAACGATACTTCCAGGCCGCTTCCACCAGCACCCGCCGCACATGCCCGTTGCCGGTCTTGGTGATGCCGCCGCGCGATTTGCTCTCCCCGCTGGAATGCTCGCTAGGCACCACTTCCAGATAGGCCATCAACTGGGGCGCGGTGGCAAACCGCCTCAAGTCGCCAATTTCAGCCACGATGGTCGTTGCCGTGATCAGCCCCACCCCCCGCAGCGCCATCAGGCCCTCGATCACCGGCCTGAACACGGATTCCCCGGCAACGCTTTCAATCTGTTCATCGAGTGCCGCGACCCGCCTGGTCATGGCTTGCACCGAATCCACATATTCCTGGAACACGATCTGCTGCACGGGCTGCTCGAACTTCACCGTCTCGAACCAGCGGAAATGCGCCTGGGACCAATTGTCCTTCCCTTCAAAGCGCTTGCCATGCCGAAGCAGGAATCCCAGCAGCCGCGGTTTGGCCTGTCGCTGCAGATGCTTCATGTCCTCCCGCGCCCGGGTCAGATCACGCAGGGCTTCCTGGGCGCCATCAGGCACCCAGACCGCCGTCAGTTCCCCGGCCCGGTGGAGCCGGGCCAGGTTCAGGCTGTCCCGTCGATCGGTCTTGACCCGGTCACCCGGCTTCCTGGGGATCAGGGATGGTGCCACCACCTGGCAGTCCTGCCCCAACTCCTGTAACTGCCGGTGGAGGCCATAGCCACAGGAGCCGGCCTCGTAGCAAAACGACAGCCTCGCGTCTTCATTCTTGAGCCGCCTTACCAGCTTCACCACGGAGTCCGTCGTGTTGGGGATCTCGCCCAAATAGCGCACTTCCCCGCCATCTGCTTCGGCGACCGCTACCGCGATCGTCTCCTTATGGACATCCAATCCGACGAACTTATACTTTCCCATGGCCTGCCCTCCTCCGTTTCGGCTCTGAGCCGGTGGTTGTTAGCCCCCGAGCTTAATCCGCGTTTCACGAGGTTCGGCAGGCCAACCCATGATGTCTAACCGGCCCCGCCTGCATCGAGGCGCTGAGCGAAGCCGAGGAAGCGGGACGAAGAGAAAGAGCGGAGGGCAATGCAGGCGGGGTCAGGGTTGAGTGGAAGGTTGGGTTTCCTGCGACCCCTTGAAGAGTTGGAGGATAAATCGCCCAGCTAAATAGGAAACCAGAGCCTTTTTCGGATTGATGTTCAACCCTAATTTATCCTTGAGCTTGTCATACATGGTCAGGAAGATGCCACCTCCAGCAGCCTGGTCCACGACCCGATCACTCACATGGTAGGCAGCCCAGGGCAATCCTGTGGCCGGGTTCGACAGCGATATGGCGGCCCCAACGACATGCCAAATATCCATGACATAAGACATGCCATCAGGGCTCGACTCAAGGGTGTCCCAGGAAACGCCATGCGCCCAGTCTGGAAGGGTCGGATGGCTTCGTAACCAATCAATAAGCCGGTAAACATCCTTGAGGCAGAAGTCCTTCTCATTTTTCCGCCCTACGCTCACAGAGTAAAGCCTGGCGAAGGTGGTCAAGTCCTGAATGATAAAGTCGTAGCCGATATTTTTTTGATGCCTGAAAACGGCAAATGCAAGATTGGAGTTCATTCCTTCAAACGAATTTTTATTTATTTTTACCAGGTCTGTTTTCTTGGGCCGTTTGGACAACGTGGATCGCGTCTTTTCCCACAGAGTACGGAAGCCCTTCCGCCACCGCCCTGCAATGCCCGTTGGAGATTGAAGATCGCTATCCGTTTTCCCCCACAAGATGAAGATGCACTCATAGCAGAGGCCATCGCCTTTCGATAACTGAGATTGCACAGCCGGATCTATCTGAAGGTGCTTCGACTCAAGCAAATGTGCGGAACAATACTCGTTCCCACAGCCAGAGCAGACGAACTTGCTGAACTTTGTACCGAACGCTGCGCCACAAGTCGCACAGGAAGACATTGGATCTCCAAGTGGGGGGAAGTCTAGCGAATGTAGCTAACCAGCCCCGCCCGCACCTGGGCGATGAGCGAAGCCGAACGAGGTCAATTGAAGAGCCGGATAGACACCGCTACTCTACGCCTTGCACCCATCAAGGCAAGGATTTCGGGCATCATTTTTCCTATGTGCGGACGCTACACGTTCACTTTCAGCGCGAAGAGCCTGGCGGAGGCCTTCGACACGGATCCCCAGATGTGAAGGTGGAGTGTCGGTCCCATTCGATCGGGATTCGAACTGCGCCTGGCTTCGCCAGTTGCCGGTCCCAATTCGGCTCTGGGAAGGGGCGCCGACTCACTCACAGATTCGGAGGTGGAGGGTCGGACTCATTCGATCGGGATTCGAACCGCACCCTGCTGCGCAGGGTGCCGGCCCGCTTCGGCTCTGCGAAGGGACGCCGACTCACTCAC
>Ga0182021_10000382_pt1 | contig 46493 bp, 38 predicted proteins | sample 612E3MmetaG_FD_120493 | JGI IMG/M metagenome (GOLD analysis project Ga0182021, IMG submission 120493) | Permafrost microbial communities from Stordalen Mire, Sweden - 612E3M metaG (Illumina Assembly) | ecosystem: Environmental > Terrestrial > Soil > Wetlands > Permafrost | place: Sweden... | reverse complement strand
TAGCCACCGCCGCCGTAGCCGCCACCGCCCGAGCGAGGAGCCCTGGGGACCATTTCTTTGGCAACGTCGACCTTGAGGGAACGGCCGTCAAGCTGCGTCCCGTCAAGGGCGGCCTTGGCTGCCTGAGCTTCCTCAGCCGAGCCCATCTCCACAAAGCCGAAGCCCTTGGGGCGGCCGGAATCGCGGTCGGTGATAAGGTTGACTGAAGTCACTTCGCCGTGGGCCTCAAAGGCCGTCCGGATCGATGCTTCGGACGTCTCATAACTGAGATTGCCCACGTACAGTTTTGCTGAACTCACTACAGCCTCCATAAACGGAGTTACATTGCGGCAAGCGAGAGGGAAAAGACTGGAGACTGAGCGATGAGATCGAGAGACTCGGCGCTAGGCCCGAAGAAGATTCCTAACGGATGCTTACGGTTATTGTAGCACAGCGCCTCTCATGCACGAGAGGCATGCCCCGGGGAAATAGCGAGTATAGTCAAGGCAGGAGTCCCAAGGGTTCAGCGCATCATCCGAGGAACTTACAAAAGACCCCCGCAGAGGAAACGCGGACATAAACGACCGCGGAGTACGCTGAAGCGGGGGTCGAAGTAAGGGGGCGCGGGTCATAGAGCGGGTTCTCTTGGGGTTCTGTTCTCCCGGTCACATACAGTGGCCCACAAGTGAAGGGATACCAATCGCCGTGAGGATCGAGATTCGAGAGGCAAATACATCGACTGTCGAGCGTCCGCTGTGGGTCTGGCACGTCTACTGGGGTAGCCGAGAAGTGGGCAAAGGCTTCACCCCGACCGAAAAGGAAGCCAGCGCACAAGCAAAGCTTGCGATCTCCCGGTCGCCTCACCAGCTTTAGTATCAGCGACCGAAGCGGAAGAAGCATCAAGTCCGTTCTCGGCACAATCTAAGCGCCGGGATCCTGAGTAGACTCCCCGCATCACCCCAGTCCGCACCAGCGCCTTTTCTGCCGCAGCCTCGTATAACTACAAGCTGCGCGCCGCCTCCGCCCAGCCGGTGGGCGGCCCGGCCGGACCCCGCTCGCCCAGCGGTGACCGTAGCGTAGTCGGAGGGGCGGTTTCCGATGGGATACCGGATGGTAACGTGGTCTCGTCAGGAACTCGAGGAAGGAGCGCGAGCGATGGTCAAGGCAACCGACATCATCGGGCGGAGGGTGATGGCCCGCGAGGGCGGGCAGGAGATCGGCAAGATAGCAGATCTCTTCGTGGACCCCACCGGTAAGCATGTGTTGGGCTTCCTCATATCCACCGGCGGGTTGGGCGGCAAGAAAGCGGCTCCATGGGCCGCGCTGCAGGCCATCGGCCCTGACTCGGTGGTGCTGGACTCCGCCGGAAGTGTGGTGAAGCCCGACAAGGTCCCCGAGATCAAGGAGATCCTCGACAAGGAACTCGCTGTGCGCGGGCTCCAGCTGAATACCACCCAGGGCAAGACGCTGGGCAAGATCGAGGACTTCCGCTTCGACGAGCAGAGCGGCGCGATCGAAGGGTTCGAGCTCAGCGGCGGGGTGTTCGGGCACAAGTCCATCCTGCCGGCGCCGCCATCCATCGAGCTGGGTAAAGACGTGGCGTTCGTAGCCCCCGAGGTCGAGGAGACCATCGAGAAGCTCTAGCGACAGGCGCGTGTAGACCAAGCACGCCTCCCCGGGCGTCGCAGAGCTCAGAGGAAGCGGCGGGAAGACTCCGCCCGGGCCCCGGTCGCTTCGAGCCGGCGCCGTTCAGACCTCCACGGCTACGTTGAAGGCGTCATGGTTGGCGTGGAAGATGGAACCGACGGTGTTGCAGTCGCCCACCAGATAGGTCTCGGGGATCACGTGGAGGAGCGGCTCGAGTGCGGTGACGTCGGGCCGCAGGCCGCAAGCCAGCACCACAGTGTCGGCGGGAAGCTCCGCCCCGGTGCCGTCCGGAAGGGTGACGGCCACACCCGTGGGGGTGATGGCGACCACCCGCCCCTGCACACGCCCGACCCCGTGCTCCTGCATCAAGCTGAAAAGGGAGATCCGGGTGAGGTCCACGAGGTCCCAGCAGAGGACCTTGCGGGGCAGCACATCCAACACGACCACCCGCTTGCCCTGCATGGCCAGACCGGCGGCGCACTCCGAGCCGGACACCCCTCCACCGACCACCACCACCTGGTCGCCGACCGGGCTCCGGCCGAGATCGGCATCGACCACCGTGATCACCGAGGGTAGATCGGCACCGGGTATCGACGGACAGGCGAGCTGCGCACCGGCGGCGACCATGACGGCGTCCGGCACTTCGGCCTCGATGGCTTCGGGCGTGGCCTCCTTGCCCAGCACCACTTTGGCTCCGCAGGCCAGGGTGGTGCGGATGGCCCAGTCGATATAGGCCCGGAAAGTGTCCTTCTGGGGAAGGGCGGAAGCCTCGTACAGCCGGCCGCCCAGCCTGTCCGCTTTCTCCCACAGCGTGACGTCGTGGCCCCGTTCCACGGCCGTGCGGGCGGCGGTCATGCCCGCCGGCCCGCCCCCTACCACCAGAACCTTCTTCTTCCGCCGGGCGAGCGGCACCTCCCGGTATTTGAGCTCGCGCCCGGCCTGTGGGTTCACGGAGCAACGCAGAGGCGACCCTACGCTCGGCCCGCGTAGGCACTCCAGGCAGCGCAGACAGGGACGGATCTCTGCAGCGCGACCCCGCCGGGCCTTGGTGGGCAGGTCTTGGTCGGCCACGAGCGCCTTGGCCATGGCGACGATGTCGGCCTTACCGGCAGCGAGCACCTGCTCGGCCTCAGCGATGGTGCAGATCCCCCCGACCACCGACACCGGGACACTTACCGCCTCCTTGATCTTCGCCGCGATGTCCACATTCAAGAGGTGGGGAAGGTGATAGCTCGGGACCATGAACTTCACGGCCTGCGGATCGAGGAACATGCCGGTGGATATCACCACCAGGTCGATGTAGCCGGACGCGGCATCGATGAAGGCTATCCGCTCCTCGAGCGGGGCCCCGCCGGCTATCCGCTCGTCGCCGCTGATGCGAAGTTCCAGGTTCAGCCGGCCGCCGGCCACCTCCCGGCAGGCTTGGAGGACTTCCAGGGGGAACCTCATGCGGTTCTCCGGGCTCCCTCCGTACTCGTCGGTGCGGAGGTTGAGCGCCGGCGACAGGAACGAGGCGAACAGGTTGCCGTGAGCCCCGTGGATCATGGCCATGTCGAACCCGGCTTTGCGGACGCGCCGTACGCAGGCGACCCAGTGCTCTTTGACCTCCTCCATCTCCGCCCGGTCGATCTGCTTGGTGCGACTCGGGTCGTGGAACCGGGCGATCACCGAGGGCACCAGGGCGGGCCCCTTCAGACAGCCGCGGTCCCCGATGGCGCCGGCGTGCGTCAGTTCGATGGACAACTTGGCGCCGTAGCGGTGGACCTCGTCCGCGATGACGGAGAGGTCGCAGACGTCGCTGTCGCGGGTGACCGACAGGCAGCCGAAGTAATCACGCGCCCGGTCGAAATCGATGGGCGAAGAGCCGACGGTGACCAGCCCCACTCCCGACCGCGCCTGGGCCCCGATGAACTCCACGAGCTCGGGATTGGACGCTCCGGTGACGGTCTCGGCGTGGCCCGACACGAGGGGCGAGAACTGCAGGCGGTTCTTGAGCGTCATCGTGCCGACCTGGATCGGCCGGAACACGTGGGGGTATGGAGTCTCGAGCGACATGAGCGGGACCCTCCTCCGGCGGGCGGACACGGGGACGGGCCGCGCCCGCCCCTCACTACGCTGTTTGTTGCTCCTGCTCGAGGACGATCTTCTGCAGCTTGCCGGCGGCCGTCTTGGGCAGGGCCTCGCGGAACTCGACGTACTTGGGCCGTTTATATGCGGCCATGTTCTCCTTGCACCAGTCGAGGATGTCCTTCTCCGTGACCGTGCCCTCATACCCGTCCTTGAGGACGATGAAGGCCTTGGGGCTGGTGCCCCGGTACGGGTCGTTGACCCCGATCACGGCGGTCTCTTTCACCGCCGGATGAGCGTAGAGAAGGTGCTCCACCTCGGCCGGGAAGACGCTGAAGCCCGAGCACTTGATCATCTCTCTGGTGCGGCCCAGGAACTTCACATAACCCTGCTCATCCATCAGGCCCGTGTCTTTGGTGTACAGCCAGCCGTCCCGCAGCATCTCGGCGGTCTCTTCCGGCCGGTTCCAATAGCCCAGCATAGTGGTGGGCGACTTGATGATGATCTCCCCGGGCTCGTTGGGGGCCATCTCGCGGGTGCCCGTCTCCTCGTCCACGATCTTTATCTCCACCCCCAGCTGCGGCGTGCCGGCAAAGCCGGCCCTGTAGCGGAACGGCGGAGTGCAGGCGCCTCCGTGAGACGCCGTCTCCGAAAGCCCATACCCCTCGCCGACCGCAGCCTGAGGAGCCAACTCCTTGATCCGGTTCTGCAGCTCCACCGAGATAGGCGCGCCCCCGGTCCAGAGCAGGCGCAGCGAGGAAAGGTCGTAATCGGAGATGTTCGGAAGGTTCAGCAGGGCGATGATCATGGTAGTGGCGCCCACCCAGAAAGTGCAGCGGTAGTGGCCGATGGCCTGTGCCACCGCCTCGGGCACGAAACGGTCCATGAGGACGACGCGGCCCCCGGCGGTGAGCGGGCTGAGCATGAGTGTCATCTGGCCCATCACGTGGAAGAACGGCGTCACTCCCAGGAACACGTCGTCCTCGCGGAAGCGGTACCACTGCATGGTGCCGACCGCCCCGAAGGCGATGCCGTAGTGGGTGAGCATGGCGCCCTTGGGAAGGCCCGTGGTTCCCCCGGTGTACTGGAGGACGGCCAGGCTGTTCTTCATGTCGGAGACGGAGACGAGGCAGATGGGGCCGTCCGGCGACCTGCCCAGCAACTCCATGAGGTCGCCGGTATCCGGAAAGACCTTCCGCTCAGCGAGCGCCTCGTCTGGGAGCGGGAAGACGGGCGCTTCCGGAAGGAAGTCCTTCAGGGACGTGAGTAGCACGTTCTTGAGAGGCGTCCGGCTCCGCACCTTCTGCACTTCCGGATAGAGATAGTCGAGACCGACGAGCGTCTCCACTCCCGCGTCGGCGAGCTCGTACTCGAGCTCCGCGCCTTTGAACATGGGGTTGACGGCCACCGCCACTCCGCCGGCCCGGAGGGCGCCGAGGTAGGCGATCACGAACTGCGGGCAGTTCTGCATGTGGACGCCCACCCGGTCGCCCTTCTTCACCCCCAGGCCTTTGAAGGCCCAGGCCATCCTGTCCACGAGGTTGTTGAGGGCGGCGTACGTGACGTCCCGGCCGTAGAAGCTCAGGGCCACGTGGTCCGGGGTCGCTTCCGCCCAGCTCCTCATGTATTCGGTGACCGGCTTCACGACCTCGATCTTCCTGGGGGTCCACGCGGGCCACGCTGCGTACCATCTGTGGTTCATATTCCCTGTTCCTTCGCGTCTATGGCTGCTTGGCGGGCCTGCTGCTAGTAGGCCCCGGTGGTCTCGAAGATCCTACGCGGGTTCTCCACGAACATGGTGTCCAGTTGCCGCTGGGTCACTCCGTACTGCCGGAGCAGCGGCACCACCACCTCAGGGATGAACCGGAAGTGGGAGTTCGGGGCCATCAAGGGAGTGTCAGGGTTCCAGTCGATGTAGCAGTTGGCGTCGTGGGAGAGGAGCATCCTGTCGGCGTAGCCCTCGGCACAGAGCTTGGCCACCACCTCGGCCCTCGTCTCGTCCGACGGGGGGAACATGGGGTAGAGACCGAAGCGGTCCATGCCGGCGAAGGACCCGCGATCCATGATGCCCCGCAGGTAGTCGAGGTCGGTGTTGTCGCCGCAGTGGCCGATGATCACCCGGGAGAGATCGACGCCCTCCTCCTCGAAGAGATCCTGCTGCGCGACACCGCCGCGCTTGCCGTCGGTGTGAGTGGAGATGGGCGCCCCGGTCCGGCGGTGGGCTTTGGCGGCGGCACGCAGGATGCGCTCCAAACCCGGGTTGATACCGTGCCTTTCGGTGGCCACCTTGATGAAACTGGCCTTGACCGGGCCTCCGCCGATGCCCTGCTCGATCTCGGAGGCGAAGATGTCTACGAGCATGTCCTGGCCGCCGGCGCGCGGAGCGCGCCCATAGGCGAAGTAGTGGGGGATGTCGTGAAAGTCGATGAGCCCGGTGGGGACGAGGATGTGCACGTCCACTTCCCGGGCGATCCGCTCGAGGCGCGGGATATACCGTCCATAGCCGACGGCCGTCTGGTCCACAAGGGTGTCGATGCCGGCCTTCTTCAGAGCCCGGAGCTTGTCGACGGCGTCTTGAACCCGCTCCTCTTCGTGCCAGCCCGTATCGTAGTTCTGCATCATCTCGGGGCTGAGGATGAAGATGTGCTCGTGCATGAGGACGCGACCGAGATCCGCCGTATCGATGGGACCCCTGACCGTGCTCACTATTGCCATGTCCGCCCCTTCCCCTCCGCGTTCGCCATCGCCATGCCTCAGCTCCCACCCGGCTGCGACCACTCTTCCGCCCGCCGGGCGCCGGTGGCAAACGCGACAGAGATGCCGCCGTCCACCGGGATGGTCGCTCCGGTGATGTACGAGGACTCGTCCGAGGCCAGAAAGACGGCGAGGTTGGCTACGTCCTCCGCCTCACCCAGCCTCTGCCGCGGGATGCCCTCCAAGATACCCGCCTCCAGCCCGAACCCTCGGGCCCACTGGGCGTCCACGTGCATCGGCGTGCGTATGAAGCCGGGGCAGATGACGTTCGAACGCAACCCTTCGTGGCCGTAGCGGGCGGCCAGCGCATACGAGAAGGAGACGATGCCACCTATCGAGGCTGTGTACGCGTGGACAGGCGGGAAGACCCCCATGCCGGCGGAGCCGAGGGCCGACACGGACGAGGTGTGGATGAGCGAGGAGGTGGGCTGCTTGACGAGCTCGGGGATGGCGTACTTGCTGAAGAGGAAGACACTCTTCAGGTTCACCTGGAGCACGCGGTCCCAGTCCTCTTCATCGGTCTCCACGCAGGCCGCGAAGGGTCCGTGGGTACCGGCGTTGTTGTAGACCACGTCGAGCCTGCCGAACCTGTCGAGCGCGTACTGGATCGTCCGCCGCACGTCGTCCGTCTTGCTGACGTCGCATGAGACGTAGGCCGCCGCCCCGCCGACACCCGCGGCTTGGCCGGCCAGGCGGATGGTCTCCCGGCCTTCGCTGTCGTTGATGTCGCAGCAGACGACCTTCGCCCCTTCCCGGGCGAACATGATGGCGCCTACCCGTCCGATGCCGGTAGCCGCCCCGGTCACTATCGCGACTTTGTCCGCAAGCCTCACCTCGGGCCCTCCCAATCTGCCCAGCGCCGCTCGTCGACATCATCACGATAGCCGCGAGGCTTGAGCGTCGACCCGTCCGATAGCGCTGGTTTTCGTCGCCGGATACCTGTCCTGAAGGATGGGAGGCTGCGAAGCGCGAGGGGGCAGATGGTAAGATTGACCTCGGTTTGCTGGTACGAGTCCGAGCGGGTGACACCGGGGGGCGCACGAACGTGCGGGCGGGGACACCATCATGCAGCGAGTGCCGCTGGCAAAACTCAGACCACCGATCCTGCCTGCGCCGGTCCTAAGGACTCGGCTCGACGAGTGGTGCGAACGCGGGCTCGAGACGAAGCTCACAGTCATCCACGCTCCGGCCGGCTGGGGCAAGACCACCCTGATGCTCCAACTGCTTCAACGCTTCGCCGCCAATGGGCGCGCGGTCGGATGGCTCACGGTGGACCAGGCGGACAACGACGTCGGACGCTTCCTCGAGTGTCTGGCCGAGGTGATCCGGTCGATTCGTGACTCCAGCGAGGACCCCAAGGTAGCGGCTGTGTCCCCGGCGATGGAAAACGACCTGACGCCCGCCACGGTGCTCGATTCGTTCATAGACCGCGCGACACCTTTCGCAGTGTTCATAGATGACTTCGAGCTCATCCACAACCAGGAGGTGCTCGCCACCGTCCATCGGCTCCTCGATCAGATGATGCCCGAGCAGTTGCTGGTGCTGGGCACCAGGAGCGTCCCCAATCTTGGGGTGAGCCGGTTGCGGGTGCAGGGGCAGTTGCTCGAGGTGGGAGCGGAGGACCTCCGGTTCGGTTGGGAAGAGACCCTGCAGTTCGTGCGCAGGGACAAGACCCTCAACCTGGACGACGCCCAGATGGCGAGCCTCCAGAAGTACACGGAGGGATGGGCCGCCGCCCTCCAGCTTTCCATGCTGCTGCTCAAGCACAGTCAGAACAAGGACGACGTGCTCCGCTCCATATCCGGCAATCTGCCCCATCTCGCCGACTATCTCTGGGAAGAGACGGTGTCCCGCCAGGACGCGGACACGCAGCAGTTCCTTCTTCGCACTAGCATCCTCGACCGGTTCTCAGCGTCGCTCTGCGACTCGGTCTCCGGGTTCAGGAACAGCGGTGACATACTCCTGCAGCTGGAGCGGTCGAACCTCTTCCTTGCCCGCCTGGACGAAGGCCGGCAGTGGTACCGCTACCATCGCCTGTTCGCGGAATTCCTGCGGGGGCGACTGGAGAGGGACGTCCCGGAGGTCGTGCCGACGTTGCACGCCCTCGCCGCCGATTGGTTCGAGAGCCGGGAGCTGCTCATCGACGCCACTCAGCACCGGCTGGCGTCCGGAGACATGGAACGCGCGGCCGACAACATGGAGCGCTGCGTCATGGAGCTCATGCCGCTCGGGCAGCCGCGGACAGTGGCCAACTGGGTGACCCAGCTCCCGGCCGACGTGCTGGAGCGGCACCCCAAATTGCGGATAGCCCTCTGCTGGGCCTACGCCTTGCTGCACCGCCTCGAAGCCCTGTCGGTGTTCGACCAGATCACGCGGGAGCTGACGTCGTCGGACGCGGTAGACGAGGAGCTCATGGACCACATCCGCGCCCTGGAGCCGGTGGTCTTGGCGCTCACCGACCGCTTCGACGAGTCGATGCAGTTGGCCGAGCGCAACCGGTCGTCGCTGGTCAGCCGCAGCTCATTCTCCTGGGACGTGCTGACCATCCTGCTGGCCACCCGGTTCATGGAATCCGGCCGCTTTCGCGAGGCTCGCAGCCTACTGGAGGCCGGCCTACAGAACCAGCGCGAGACCGGCAATCTGCTGTCGGCCACGCACTCGGCCTGCCTGCTGGGCACGCTGGAGCTGACCCAGGGACGGCTGCGCAAAGCCACGGAACTGTTCCGCTGGGCCGAAGCCATGGGACCGCACGATCCCGAATCGGGGCAGGCCGGGGCGACCGCCGCCATCTATCTGGCCGGCGCGCTCTTCGAGATGGACGAGCTGAACGAGGCGGAACTCCTGCTCATGAAGTTCCAGGATCATTTCTGCGACCTACTGCCCGCCGACATCACCCTTCTGGGCTACACGACTCTGGCGCGCATCCACTCAGTGAGGGGCGAGGTGCAGCTGGCGTCCGAGCTGCTGGACCAGGCCGAAGCGGCGGGAAGGCAGCGGAACATGCCGCGCATCCTCGCGACGGTGCACCTGTTCCGCATCAGGCTGGCCCTGTCCCGGGGAGACCTCGAGGGGGCACAGGAGCTGCGCAGCCGCTTCGACGACCACGCTGCCTGGCAGGCGCTGGAGGGCTGGAGCATGCAGTCCCTGGGACCGGAGACGCCGGAAAGCAACGAACTCCGGCTCATGGTGCGCCGGGGCCAAGTGAGCAAGGCCATCCCCCGCCTGCGCTCGGAGCTGGCCCGTTCCGAGTCATCCCAACGGCTGTGGAGCGCCCTGAACATGCGCATCATGCTGGCGGAGGCGCTGGACAAAGCGGGAGACGCTAAAAGTGCGCTGCGGCTCATGAGGGAGGCCCTCCTTTTCGGCGCAGAGGAGGGCTTCGTCAGGATCTTCCGGGACGAGGAACTGTTCATCGGCGACTTGGTGGCGCGAGCCGCGGCGCCCGGACCGGCGGCGTCCGGCAGAGAGGGGGCCATTCCCGCCGACTACGCGGCGAAGCTCGTCGGGAACGGGAACGCTTCCGGCTTGGGGGCCGGTCAGAGCCGCGCCGAGCCCGAACTGCCCGAGGCGCTCACACCCAGGGAGCAGGAGATCCTCGTGATGGTGGCCGCCGGGCTGCCCAACAGTGTGCTGGCCGACCGGCTGTTCCTGTCGCCGCATACGGTGAAGTTCCACTTGCGGAACATCAACTCGAAGCTCGCGGCGCACAATCGCACCGAGGCGGTGGCGAAGGCCCGCAGGCTGGGGCTTCTGAACTGACGGGGGGTACCTGGTCCTCCCCCGGCCTCGCCCAGCCTACCTAGCCGTTCGTTCAGGTAGGAATGGAACCAAACCAGCCTGTTGTGCAGTTCTTCCTGGACGGCGTTCGAGTAGGCTCGTAGCGTCTCGGAGTGGTGCTGCGGGATACGCGCGACCTCAGCCGGACTCTGGGCGTCGAAGCTGCCAGCTAATTGGATTGGGGGTTCAATGGGCACAGGGAGGAAGGCACTGCTACTGGCCTGCGTCGCGCTGCTGGGGGTCGCTCTTGTTGCGGTCGCCCTCGCCGGCTGCGGATCGACCACCGCACAGACCACCGCTGCTACCGCCGCGTCAACCACTACGGCCGCACCCGCGACCACAGCCTCGTCCGCCGCAACGGACAGCAGCGCCACGACAGCTGCCAGCACCGCTACCACGGTGGCCGGCAAGGCCTACAAGATCGTCTACGTCTCCTGGTCGCAGTCCAGCGTGAAAGACGCGGAGCAGCTGGCGGCCATGCAAGCCGTGGCCAAGAAGAACGGCTGGACGATAACCGTCATGGATGCGCAGGGCGACCCGTCCAAGATGGTCCCGCTCATCCAGGACGCCGTCCAGACCAGCCCCGACGTGGTCATCACCGAGGTCTTCCCGGCCTCGCAGATCACCGCGGCGGCGCAGGCGGCCAAGGCCAAAGGTATCCCGATCATCTCGCTCGGCGGCGGTCTTGGTGACGGCGTCGAGGCCTACTGGGACGACGGTGTGCCCTTCGGCGAAGCGGTGGCTCAGACCGTACTCACAAAAGTCGGGACCAAGGGCGACGTCCTCCTGCTGGGCTACAGCCCCGGCGCCCCCGCCACCGGTCGCGAGAACGGCTTCAAGAACGCGCTCAAGGCGGCCAACGCCACGTACACCATCGACCGGCAGGAGATCCCTGTGCCGGGTGAGGTGGAGGCCGGTCTCAAGTTCGCGCAGGCGTGGCTGACGTCCCATCCGAAAGGTGGGGGGCCCTACGTGATCTTCGGGACATGGGACGAGCCCGCTGTGGGCGCCGTGTCCGCGCTGCGCCAGATGGGCCGGACCGACGTGTACGTCTACGGCGTGGACGGCAGCCCGCAGGGCTTCCAGGCCATCAAAGACGGCACCATGACCGGTACCCTCTGGAGCGACCCGCAAGCGGTCGGCACCGCGGCCGCCGAGGCGATCCCGCAGATCATCGCGAACGGCGTCTCCGGGGACAAGACCATGCACGTGATGGAGACCTACACCATGGTCACCAAGGACAACGTCGACCAGATCATCAAAGACCATCCCTACGTCATGGGAAGCCAGCAATAGAGACCGCAAGATACCGATGACGGCCGAGCAAACAACTTCAGGTACTCTCACCGATCCGGGTGCCGCCCCTTCCGGGCGGCACCCGGACAAGGCGCAGCCGGTGGTGCGGGTGCAGGACCTCTGCAAGCGGTACGGTGGCGCTATCGCCCTGGACCGTGTGTCGATGAGCATCAACCCGGGCGAGGTGCACGCGCTTGTGGGAGCGAACGGCGCGGGCAAATCGACGCTCGTGAAGATCATCGCCGGGGTGGAACAGCCGGACAGCGGCACTGTGTACCTCAATGGGGTGCCCACCCGGCTGCATGAAGCCACCCGGGCACATCACGCGGGCCTGAGCTTCGTGCACCAGGAGCTGAATCTGGTGCCCAAGTTCTCGGTCCTGCAGAACATGGCCATGGGGTTCGACATCCCCACCCGCTTCGGCTTCGTCAATTGGCCGGCCGCCCGGCGCCGGGCCAACGAGGTGCTGGGTCTGCTCGAAGCCCCACTGAACTTGGACACAGCGGTGGAGCGGCTGAACGTGAGCCAGCGCTGGATGGTCGCCTTGGGCCGCTCTTTGATGCGCGACGGCGCCCGCATGGTCGCCCTCGACGAGCCCACGGCCTCATTCGGAGACGAGGACTCACACCGGGTCTTCGATATCGTGCGGGGTATGGCCGGCCGCGGAGTCGCCGTCCTGTATATCTCCCACCGGCTTGAGGAGGTGCTGGACCTCAGCTCGTGGATCACCGTGTTCCGCAACGGCTCCATAGCCGGGGTGTACCAGCGGGGAGAGTTGGACCACCGCCGCCTCACGGCGGCGATCGCCGGAAAGGAGATCCTCCAGCCTGCCCGGCATGAAGCGAAGACGGACAACACGCTCGAGCCCGTCTTGAAGGTCTCGCACGTCTCCGCGCGGCCGCGTGTGGCCGACATCTCGCTGGAGGTCCGCGCAGGCGAGATCGTCGGTCTGGCAGGGCTCGTCGGAGCGGGGAGAACCGAGCTGGCCAGAGTTATCGCCGGCGTGGACAAGTCCAGCGGAGGGCAGATGTTCCTGGAGGGCAAGCAGTACTCGCCGCGATCCACTTTCGATGCCATCAAGGCGGGAGTAGTGCTCGTCCCCGAGGAGCGTCGCGCGCAGGGGCTCATCCTCGAGGAGACGATCTCTTTCAACGTGAACCTGGCGACCATGTCCTCGAACATGTGGAATCCGTGGCTGCGTCTCCTCAGCCCTGCAAAGGCGCGGACCGCGGCTCGCGAGGTCATCCGCTCCTTTTCCATCAGGTGCACGTCCCCCTCTCAGCGCGTCTCGTCGCTGAGCGGCGGTAACCAGCAGAAGGTCGTGGTCGGCCGCTTCGTGAAGGCTAGGCCGAAAGTGATCATCCTCGACGAGCCCACAGTAGGCGTGGATGTGGGGGCCCGCTCCGAGATCTACGACCTCATCCGCCAGCGCGCCGACGACGGTGCGGCCGTCCTCATGATCTCCAGCGATTTCGAAGAGTTACACCTATGCGACCGAGTGGTCGTCATCCGCGAGGGCCGGGACGTCGCGTGCGTTTCGGGCGCTGACGCGACGAAAGAACACCTGACCACCCTTTGTTATAGAAGTGAGGTGGAGTCTTGAACGCCCCGACTCAGGACGCGGCACTGGCGCCCGTTCGGCGGAAGCCGGATGGTTGGTTGATCTTCGGGCGATACGGCGCCCTGGCCCTGCTGGCGATCATGATCATCGTCTTTTCGGTCCTCGAGCCGAAGAACTTTCCCACACTGGGGAATCTCACGAACATCCTGAGCCAGCTGACCATCGGGGCGATCGTGGCCATGGGGCTCACCGTGCCGCTCGTCGCCGGAGAGTTCGACCTGAGCCTCGGCTTCCAGACCAGTTTCCTCTGCGTGCTCGCCGCCGGCCTGTCCAACAACCTCCACGCGCATCCCTTGGCGATCCTTCCCATCCTCATGGTGATAGGGGGCGTCATCGGCGCGGTGAACGGGCTGCTGGTGACCAAGTTCCACATCAACTCGTTCGTCGGCACGCTCGGCGTGGGGACCCTGGTGGTGGGGCTGGACTATGCCTACTCCGGCGGCCGCCCGATCGTGGCCCTGGACCAGAACGCCTTCCTCAAGATCACCACCACGAAGATGCTGGGGATTCCGGCCCCGGTCTGGATCACGATCCTGGTCGCGATCATCCTGTGGGTCTTTCTCAACCGCACGGTCTTCGGACTGTCCACGCAGGCCACCGGCGGCAACAGCGAAGCGGCGCGCCTCTCCGGCACCCGGACCAACCGCGTTCGCGTAGTGGCGTTCATCATAGCCGGCGTGTGCTGCGGGCTCGCGGGCCTGCTCGTGACCTCCCGGGTGGGCAGCGGGTCCCTCGACGCCGGCGACGGCTACTCGATGAGCGCCTTCGCAGCCGGCTTCTTCGGCTCTGCCGTCCTCCGGGACGGGCAGTTCCACATCATCGGCACCCTGGTGGGCATCGTCACCGTCGCGCTGGCCTTCAACTTCATGGCCCTCGCGGGGGCGCCTACCTTCTACCAATACCTCTTCCAGGGAGCGCTTTTGATCATCGGTGTGGGCGTGGGCTCTGTGGCCAGACGCCGATCCACCAGGTGATGGTTTGAAGCCGGCCCCGGGGCGCCGGGGCCTGGTGCTGCGCCTCACGGCGCCCTGACAAAGGCCGGTCGCCGCCCCCGCCGGCATTTCCGGGCCGCGGCTACTGCCTCCGCGGCCCGGAACCCCGTCTATACTGTTCCTTACGTGAGTTCCTGCTCATATGAAGGCGGCCACCACTAAGGAGCAGTAAGACGAGCCCCAGTAAGACCATCCTCCTCGAGACGTACGAGCTCAGCCGCTACTACAACCGGTTCGCGGCCCTCGAATCCCTCACCCTTACCATCGCCGCCGGCGAGTGCGTCGCCCTCATGGGGCCGAACGGCAGCGGCAAGACCACCGCAGCCGAACTCATCTGCGGGCTGCAGGAACCCACCGAGGGGTGGGTCCGCGTCGCCGGGCTATCCATGGACCACGAGGGGGAGGCCCTTGCCGCCCGCAAGCACCTCAGCTACGTGCCCGACAACCCCTACCTCTACCACGACCTCACCGTGAGCGACCACCTTCGGCTGGTAGCTACCGCCCACGACGCGGCCGGTGACGACCTGCAGCAGCGCATCGACCGGCTGCTTCGTTCGCTGGGGCTCGAACACCGGGAGAACTTCTTCCCGGCCCAGCTGTCCCGGGGTATGCGGCAGAAGACGGCCATCGCCTGCGCGGTCATCCGGCCCTACTCGGTGCTCATCCTGGACGAGCCCACCATCGGCCTGGACGCGGCCTCCATGGAGACGCTTCGCGACCTGCTGCTCAAGTCCGTCGGCGCCAAGCGGGCCATCCTGCTCATGACCCACGACGAGGCCTTCGCCCGCTCAGTGGCCACCCGGGGGCTCCACATCTCCGATGGGCACGTGACCGAGGCCGAGCCGCTGCAATTTCAGCCGTCCCGCGCAAAGGGGAAGGCAGTCCCCGGCGGGGAGACCGCCGTGGACGGCGCCGGCGATGCCTAGACCCTCGCTGCGCGGCGTGCTGCTGCCTGCACCCGCCCTCGACGACATGGAGCCGGCGGACTCCCGCGCGGTGCTGCGGCTGCTCGCGTCACTGCGACCGGGCCGCAGTTGGGCCACGCGGGCCGAGAACCTCTACGTCGTGGTGTTCTCCGTGGCGGTGATCATAGGCCTCGCGTGGACATTGGCGAGACGAGCGGGCACGGTGTTCGTGAGTGTCGCGAGCTTCTACCACTTCATCTGGGGAACGCCGGTCGTCCTGCTGCTCTTCCTCGTCGTCATGCGGTACAGCACCGTCCAGGGATTCGTCTCGTTCACGGAGGCGGACTGCTTCTACATACTGCCGGCGCCGCTGCGCCGCCGAGACCTCGTGCAGCCGCGGCTCTTCACCGCCACGGTCCTGCTGGGCATCGCCGGCGCCGTCGTCGGGATCCTCGCGCTGGTGACGGCCAGCGGCTCGCACTCGGGCGGGCGAGTAGGGAAGGCTGCCCTGGCCGGGCTCGCCCTCGGAGTGCTACTCGTCGCCGCCAGCTGGCACGTGCAGCGACTGCGTTGGGCAACGGCGTTGGCGATGCGGCTCACCGTCCCGCTGCTGGGATTCGCCATCCTTCTGGGCTTTGCGAGATCGGGCAACTACGCGGAGCGGTTCGCCGGCCTGTGGTCGGGACCGTGGGGCTGGGCGCTCCTCCCGCTGACCTCCGGCGCCCCGGGGTACGGAGTGGCGGCGCTGGGGCTGCTCTGCGCCTTGGCGCTCGCGGGCGTGGTGAGCATGGTGAGAACCGCCGGGTCTTGGAGCATCGACGGCTTCCGCGTGCGCGCCCGTACCCGCTCGCAGGTGGTGGCCAGCCTCTACGCGTTCGACTATCGCGGCGTGGGGCAGGCGGCCCGCGGCGACAAGACCCAGAACTGGCAGTCCCGCATCCGCCTCCATGTCCCGTCGCGGCCGCCGCTCACCGTGCCCTGGCATGGAGCGGTCGCGATGCTACGCTCGCCCGTGCGGCTGGGCTGGGGCGTCGTGCTGGCCGGCGCGGGGATGTTCCTGTTGGGATACTCCGCGCCGCACGATCCACTCCAGCCCTTACGGCAAGGAGCGCTCTGGGCCGGGGCTATCGCGCTCTACTTGGCGGCGTCGTCACTGCTTGAGCCACTCCGCCAGGAAGTGGACACGCCCGGCACAGCCAAGGTGCTCCTTCCCTGGCGCTTCGAACGGGTGCTATGGCTGCATTGCCTGCTCCCTGCCGGCATCATGATCGTGGCCGGCGCCCTCGCCTTGGCCGGAGGTCTGGCCGGCGGCTTCCTCACGGGGCATGCCGCCGCCGAGATGTCGATCCTCACCATCCCCCTCACGTTCTTTGTGGTGCTCGCGGCGGCACTCTCCGCTCGCCGAGGCGGAAGGGTATCGAACAACGTGGTGAACCTGGCCGCCATGGATACCACCGGCTTCGGCGCGATCACCATCATCCTCCAACTGGCCATCTGGGCGATCTTGGCGCTCGGGGGCACTGTGCTCGGGGTGTGGGTGCTCGTCCGGCATGGACACGACTTCGGCTTCAACCCGGAACTGGTGGTGGTGTTCGCGACCCTTGCGGCCATCGCGGCCGGCATGCAGCGCGCGCTGGCCTCACGGCCGGGACCCAGCTTCATGGACCGGATGCAGGGCGACGCGTCCTCGTAACAGGGCACAAAAGCTTCAGCAAGCGCACAGAAGAAACCCGTACCGCGGGAGAACCTTCTGTGTGGAGCGATCGCGCGCGGTGTAAGCGGCCGCACGCATCGAGGCGTACATGAGGCGGCCGGCGGGAATACGAAGGGCATCGCCAGGAATGGCGTCGGCAACAAGCACTACGGGACCCGCCGAAGCGCGCCCCCTGGGAGGAACCGATGGTCGAGAAACTCATCCGCAGCAAGGAGGAGTGGCGGCGGTTGTTGCCGCCCGATCACTTTCACCTGCTGTTCGAGAACGGCACCGAGGCCCCGTATCACAACAAGTACGCCGAGTTCTGGGAAACAGGCACGTACGTCTGCTTTGCGTGCGGCCTCCCGGTCTTCTCGTCCGCTGCGAAGTTCAACTCGGGGACCGGCTGGCCCAGCTTCTGGGAACCGGCGTCCGCCGATGCCGTGGAGGAGCAGGAGGACCGCTCGTTCTTCGTGACCCGGACCGCAGTGGTCTGCGCGCGCTGCGGCGGGCATTTGGGCCACGTCTTCAATGACGGCCCGCCGCCCACCGGCCTGCGCTACTGCCTGAACTCCGGAGCGCTCGACTTCAAGCCCGAGTAGCGACGCACGCCCGCGGGTGACCGGAGGGGATGATTGGACCAAGGTACCGCTAAACTGCGAGCGGCCGCCGGCCGATAGCTGTTCTGTGACGAACTCAGGCGAAAACCCCCGTCCCACCGCCGCCTTGGCGCTCTACTGCCGCTCTTGCTCGTCCCCGCTGGTCCAGGCTTCGGGTTGGACCAAGCAGGACGACACTCACTGGAGCGTACGTTTGTGGTGCCCAGAATGCTGGCACGAGCACACGGCCCTGCTGGACAGGCCGCAGGCGGCCTGCCTCTCGCTCGCTGTGGAGGAAGGCTTCGCCACCGTGCTGGAGACCTTCGAGAGGTTGGGTGGCATCCCGACCGTCGAGCCCGGCAGCAGAGGGCGGCACACCACCGGTTGACCCCCCCCTTCGCGCCCAGCCGCCGGCGGCCGGGCGCAGCGCCCCTTCCCGCGTCTGCCTGCACGGCGCTACCAATTGATGAGATCGGGCTGCTGCTCGCCCCGCGACGACATGTGCAGGAGCGCGTCCTTGTACTTCGAGTGCCGCAGGCCCACCAGTTCGGCCATCAACTGCAGGAAGCGCCACATGTCGGCCGGCAGATGCGCCAGGTCCGAGTCGATATACAGCTCGCCCGACCCGATGTTCGCACCTTTCACGTCCCTGACGGCATGGAACACGGTCTTGCTGACGATCATGTCCACCGCCAGGTCCAGCCCCTGCTCGTCCAGGCTCTTGATGAGCCCGCCGCCGTCGCTCACGACGACGCGCCGCGGCTCGTCGGGCACCGGCGGGCAGGGCGTCAGATAAGCCACCACCTGTCCGCGGAGCCCGGGGTAGCGGAAGGGGGTCACAGCGCAGATCCGCTCGCCTTGCGCAAGCCTGTCGAGCAGGCGGCGGTCGCCGGCCATGAGCTCCGCGAACTCTGCGGTACCGATGTCTGTGACCCCTTCCACCATGGCCTTCTCCTTTTCCGTTCGCCGCCTCTACTGGGGCGGCTGGTCCCAGCTGGTCGGCTGAGTACCCGCTTCCGGCGCGGTGCCGTAGTCGGAGGCGCCGGGCTGGGCGCCGCCGGCAGCGCCCGGGGCGCCGGCCTGCGGCTGCTGCTTACGGGACGCCCGCTCCTGTGCGTTGGCGTCGGCTTTGGCTTTCGCGTCCGCCCGGATCTTGTAGAGCTGGTCCTCCAACCGCGACATTTCGTCGAGGACCTTCTGGCGCTGCGCCTGGTCCACGGTGCGTCCCCGGTAGAAGTCGAACACCAGGTAACCGAGCTTCTTGGCCAGGCCGTCCATCTGCATCTCTACCTGGAGCTCACCGGCCTTGCTCTTGCCCTTGTCCAGGGCTTTGTCGAGCTCCCATACCGCCTGCTCGAGCCCGGATCCGACTTTATCCATGATCCCCATGTGGGCACTCTCTTTCCGCTGCCTCAAAAAGGCTTGGCTCTGGGTCGTTTCAGCAACCATCCTTTTCCCAATCTAACGACTGAGCACGCAATCGGCAACGGCGTCTGAAGCAGGGTCGCCGCTGTTATCATTCGAGGCATGGACTCTGTCGCTCCTTTTCGCGCGTGGCGCTACACCCGCGCGGCCGGTGACCCGGACCTGCTTGTAGCCCCGCCGTACGATGTCATAGAGCGGCCGGAAGCCGAGGGGAGCGTCACCTCCACGGGGCTGGAGCAGGTCCGCGAAGTGGCCTTCTCCGGGGAGCGCATGCCCCAGAAGGCGACGTTCTTCTATCCCAAGCTACCGACAGGACTGGTGTTCCAGAACCTTTCCGGGAGCCCGTAGGCGTAGGCGTCCGGAGCGGCACGCGGAGGAAGCAACAGATCATCGCCATCTGAAGGGGGACAGGATGAAAGTCGCACTCATCGGAGCGACCGGGTTCGTCGGGTCGGCGGTCCTCGCCGAAGCGTTGCAGCGGGGCCATGAGGTGACGGCGATCGTACGCCGGATCGACCGGCTGCCGCAGCATCCCAAACTCACTGCGAAGACCGTGGATATCCTGGATGTAGACGCGCTGGCCGCCGCACTTGCCGGCCACGACGCCGTGATCGCCGCCTTCAACCCCGACCGGACCATGCCGGGCGACGTTTTCCAGCGCATGGTGGAAGGGGCCAAAGCCATCATCGCCGCCACCAAGAAGTCGGGGGTGAAGCGGCTCCTGGCGGTGGGCGGCGCGGGCAGCCTGCTGGTGGAGGCGGGCACGCAACTCATCGACTCCCCCGGCTTCCCGCCGGAATGGAGGGCCGGTGCGGGTGGCACCAGGGAGTTCCTATACCTCCTCAAGAAAGAGCCCGACCTCGACTGGACGTTCCTCAGCCCGGCCGCTGACCTGCAGCCCGGCGAGCGCACCGGCACGTTCCGCCTGGGCGGCGACGAGTTGCTGGTGGACGAGAACGGCGAATGCCGCATCACCACGGCCGACTATGCCGTGGCGATGATCGACGAACTCGAGGAGCCGCGGCATACGGGGCGGCGTTTCTGCGTAGCGTACTGAGGAGATACATGACCCCTCGTTCCGGCTGCGCGCTGGGGAAGCGAGTGACCCCTCGTTCCGGCTGCGCGCCGCAGTAACGGCGCGACTCCTCCCTCGAGGGGCCACTCGCTTCCTGTCCTGAGTAATGGGGACGATGCTTACTGTTGCGCTCGCTTCGCTTCGCGGCGCATTCGCTCGCTTCGGCTTGCGCCTTGCGCGGGCTGGAACTAGGCCGGTTCTTCGAACGGCTCTATCCGGAGGGCGTGGCCGTCGTTGCCTAGCTCTATCATCACGCCTTCCAGCCACACGTCGCCGTCGGCCACTTCGAAGCGGACCGGTAGCTGCGTCAGGAAACGCTCCAGGACTAGTTCTTTCTTGACGCCGATCACGGAGTCGCGGGGGCCGCACATGCCTACGTCGGTCATGTAGGCGGTGCCGCCGGGCAGCACGCGGGCGTCGCCGGTGCGGACGTGGGTGTGGGTGCCCACCACCGCGCTCACCTGGCCGTCGAGGTACCAGCCCATGGCGACCTTTTCGCTGGTGGCTTCGGCGTGCAGATCTACGAGGACGTTACGGACGCCATGCAACTGCTCGAGCGCTTCCCCGATCACTTCGAACGGCGAGCGCGCCGGGTAGAGGTAGAGGTGGCCGCTCAGGTTGATCACGCCCAGGCGGCCGGCCCGCGTGTCGACGACGGTGACGCCCCTTCCCGGGTTGGAGGCGAGGAAGTTGAACGGGCGCAGCAGACGGGGTTGCTCACCCAGGTAGCGGAGGGTGTCGCGCTGCTTCCATATGTGGTTGCCGGTGGTGATGACGTCGGCCCCGGCGCTGATGAGCGCCTCGGCATGCGCGGCTTTGATGCCCTTGCCATCGGTGGCATTCTCCCCGTTGACTACGACCGCGTCCGCGCCATAGCGCTCCTTGAGCAAGGGGAGCTTGTTGATGAGGCCCTCGCGGCCCGGCTTTCCCACGACATCGGCGAAGAACAGGATGATCATGCCCGTCAGTGTACCCCAGGCGGGCGGCGGCCAGCCGCAGGACGACGCCGCCATAACCAATCCTTGGTCTCATGGGACCCGCTTGGCGGCCCCTCCTAGCCTCGACACATCACAACCGCCGAGGCTAGGAGGAAGCCATGAAGTGGAGACCACCCACCGCTATGCACACAAGGCAGGTGCGAGGGGCGCCCGCCCGGCCTTCGGGCCCGAGCCGGATCGCCCGTATCGGGGCACCCTCGCTCGTCGCGCTCAGTTCGGCGATCGTGGTGCTGGCCCTCCTGACCTGCGCCCTGCTCATCCCTGGGTTCGTCCTGCCCGCGTCCGCGGAGACGACGAGCTCCACCCAGGTGACGCCGGACAGTGCCGGCCCCGATGGCTCCGCCCGCGCCGCGACATCCGGGACGGCCCCCGCCGATTCCGCTCCGTCTAACCCGGCCACGGGCCGCAAGCTGGTCACCCTTGCCTGGGGCAGCGGCAACGGCCAGGTGGGACTGGCACAGCCGGTCGAGGGGCTCACCCGCGGACCGGAGGCCCTCGCCGTCTCCCCTGACGGGCGCATCGCCGTCCTCGACTCGGTGAACTCCCGTCTGGTCCTTCTCGCGCCTGACGGCGCCGCGGCCGGCACTATCCCGTTGACGCTCACCGAGCCGCGCTTCCTGGCCGTGGACGGCACCACCATCTACGTTCTGGACGCTGACACCGACCACCAACTGGTGAGCTTCGACTGGCAAGGTACGCCCCTGCGTGCGGCCCAAGTCCCGGCTCAGGACGACGTCGTCACCGGCTTGTTCATCACCGATGACGGGCCGTGCGTCGAGATCGCGCACGACCAGGTGTTCCTCGTGGAGTTCAAGGACAACAGCAAGCCGACCGTGGCCGGGCAGGCCGTCAAGGCCGCCAAGCCGGCTGTGGCCGCCCTGCACGGCACCGCCGGCCGCCCGGTCGACCGCGACTTGGGCAAAGCGGTGAAGCTCACCTTCAAGCCCAAGGACGGCGTGAAGATCAGGCGCTACAAGGTGGACAAGAAGAGCCTCAAGGGCGATCAGACTCAGTCCGCCGCCCCGGCGTTCAAGGCCGGCAAGCCCATCGAGCAACTGGTCTCGGTGGACGGCGACGGGCAAGGCGGGCTCATCATCGGCGCGCGTCTGCGGCACACCAAAGCCGACCCCGCGGGCGCACCTTCGCTCATCATCGGCCGCCTACCGGCCGGCGCCACCGGAGACGCCCCGGTGCTCGCCAATACCCTGACCCTGTCGGATTCGCCGTTCGCCTATCTGGGACAGCCGTATGTCGTCGCGCCGGATGGGCGCGTCTACCAGCCGGTCGGGAGCGAGCAGGGCTACGCCATCATGGTGTACTCACTGCCGGGTCTGACGCCCGTTGCGGCCGCTCCGGCGAGCGCCACCACTCAGGAGGTCCAGCCATGACCCACCCGCTCAGCACAAGCGTCCAGGGCCGGCGTCTCCGGCGGCCGGTACTCGGTTTCGGTTCTGCGGCCACCTGTCTGGGCCTGGTACTGTCGGCGGTCTTCGCGTTCGGGCCGGCGCCGGCGAGCGCCCAAGCGGCGCTGCCGAGCATCACTCCCTACGAGATCATCGCCCGGGCGGAATCCGCCATAGGGACCGACTACACCTGGGGCCAGGAGAGCTGGGTGCCCGACTCCGCCAGCGGCGACGGCCCCGACTGCTCCGGTCTGGGTCTCAAGTGCTGGGAAGTGCCGAAGACCCTCTACTATCAGGAGGAGAACGGCGACAACGCGTCATTCACCCGCTACAGCAGCTACAGCTTCTACAACCTATTGGGCCCCTGGTCCGAGCTCGACAGCCGGGACGATCTCCAGATGGGCGACATCCTGGTCAAGAACAACGGCACTTCCGGACACGTCACCATCTACTACAGCGGCGACGCCTGGAACTCCCCCGTCATCTACGAAGCGCCGGGCACCGGGCTCAAGATCCGGCGCATCAGCCGGTACCTGGGCAGCGAGTACAAGCCCATCCGGCGGGACGCGATGAGCGACAACGGCATCCTTCTCGACAACCCGACGGCCAAGAGCGTTAACGGCTTGGGCGTGGACGGGAACTGGACGCGATCCACCAATGTCCCCGGGTACTACGGCGACGACTATCAGTGCCACGCCCCGACCACGGGGACGGCGTGGGCCCGCTGGACGCCCCGGTTCACGAGCAGCGGCTACTACACGGTGTACATGCGCTGGACCGCCGCGAGCGACAGGGGCACCGGCACTACGGTGACCATCAATACTTCGTCGGGCCCCTCGAAGCGTTGGATCAACCAGACCGTCAACGGGAACCGGTGGATGTCGATGGGGACCTACTACTTCAAGGCCGGCTACGCCACTGGCACGGGTAGCGTCACCCTGTCGGCGACCGGTTCGGACGGATACGTGGTCGCGGACGCCGTGTGGTTCGTGCCTGCTTGACGGACACCCCTGTGGATTCCGAAAGGAGGGCTCGATCAACCCCGCCCATTAACGAGCGCCTTATACCCTGGAGCGTATATTCTCGCGGACATCGCAAGGGGTCTGCGGGAGACCCAGATAGGAGAGTGTTCAATGATGCGAGGTTATTGGGGCCGCCCCGGAATGGGAACTTTCGGCCACCACATGGGTGGCGTGGGGATCGCCGGGATGGTGCTCATGATCATCCTGTGGATTGTCGTCATAGCGGCCATCGTCATCGCGATCCGTGCTCTTGTCTTGCATTCGCGTCGCAGCAGGTTTGCCCCTGCCGGTCCGGTAGGCCCGGCCACCGCTCCGGCCGTAGGGCCAGGTCCGGGAGCCGCGCCCTCGAGCCTGCTGGCAATCCTCGAGGAGCGCTACGCGAAGGGTGAGATCACCCGGGAGGACTTCCTCCAGCGCAGGACGGATCTGGGGTTGGGCGAACCGACCGTCGCGCCGCCGGCGAGCTAAGCCGTCGGGCATTGCCGCCCGGCAGGGCGGCCACTCCGATACAGTCCTCAAGACAAGAGGGGCCCCGCACCAGCCGGGCCCCTCTCTGTTTCTCCTGTCCCGTGCGGCCGGTGGCGCGCCGCCTCGGCGCGCGCCCGCTATTGCAGGGTGCCGAGTAGATCTATGGCGTCCACACTGATGTACTTGCCTGCCGCCTTGCCGCTCTCCCACCAGATCTTCACCGTATGGACGCCCGACGACAGCAGACCGGTGTTCCACACCCTCTGCTGGTACGCCACGGCCGACGCAGCCAGGTTCACACTCTTGGCCGTTCCGTTGTCCAGGGACACGTACGCTTTGCCCAGCGTGGTCCCCTTGGTGGCGATCCACGCGAGAAAAGCGCCCTTGAAGGTAACGGTCACCGAGGCACCGGTCCTGTTGGCGCGCACGTAGCTGCCGCCCGAAGCTCCCGAGGCGGTGAACGTCGACCAGGTGCCGGCGTACGTCAGGTGTGTGTCGCTCTGCTGGACGCGGGTGCACGCCGGTGCGATGCTCCCCAGGATCTGTAATGCATCCACGGAGACGTTGTGATCGGTGGCTTTGCTGTTCTTGCTGCCGGTCCACGCGATCGAGAGGGTATGCTCCCCGGAGGAGAGGGTCCCGCTCTGCCAGCACAGCTGGCCGTAGAGTTCGGTGGCGCTGTAGAGGTCCACCGTCCCTTTGTCCACGCCGTCCAGAGTCACCCGGGCGATGCCATAGGTGGCTTTCTTCTTACCGATCCACGAGACCGAGGTGCCGGTGAGCTTCACCGTGCATGACCCGGCCGAGTCGAGGTAGCGGAAGCTTCCGCCCGAGGCGGGAGAGGCCGGCTGGTTCACCCAGGCACCCAGATAGAGCAGATCGGGGTCTGTCTCCTGATACGTGGTCGCCGGGGGCGGTTTGGGCGCCGGCACGATGTTCCCCGAGATGTCGAAGGCGTCCACAGAGATGTACGTGTCCCTGGCCAGAGGGCGCATGTCACCGGTCCGCTCGATCTTGAGCGTATGCGTGCCGTCCGAAAGGGTGCCGGTCTCCCAGACTTTGGTGTAGACCCCGCTCCCGCTCGCGTTGTACAGGTCGACCGTGCCCTGGTCCACACCGTCGAGGGTCAGCCGCGCGATGCCGTAGCCCGGGCTCTTCTTGGCCAACCATGCCAGGTAGGTGCCGTTGAAGCTCACCGTGCAGGACGCCTCGCTGGTGTTCGAGTAGCGAAAGCTCCCACCGGAGGCCGCCGTGGCCGAGCCCGCCGTCCACGTGCCGGCGTAGACGAGATTGGTGTCGTTCTGCTCATACCGATTGAGGCTGCCGTCCTTGACGATGCTGAGGATCAGCGTGGACTTGAGGCCGACGTGGGCTCTGAAGTCCCGGGCGGCGATGGTGGCCGTTCCGGTGGAGCCGGTGATTTTGAGATAGCGGGCATGCGCGTTCGGGTCGGCCACGTCACGCGAGGTGACGTCCACTTGGGTGATGGTCCCCACGTTCAGATGGCTTGCCAGGTCCGCCGCCAGGGCGCTGGGCGAAACGGTGACGCTCCAGGCGTAGCCGGGGAGGGTCGGCGGTGCGGTGAGGCTCCAGGGATCGGATCGGGCCGCCTCGTATACGGGAGCGCCTGTGTCCGACCAAGCCGAGTTGGTGGTGAAGCCGCCGGAACTGCTCGAGAAGTGACAGGTGGCGAGCTTGCCCCTGTAGGTGACCACCTGACCGGCGGTATCGTTGGCGGCCGTGGTCAGATAGGGGTACGACGCCTCCACGTTGTACCCGACGTACGTCATATCCCGAGAATCGTCGTAGGGCACCGAGCCAGTGTGGGCCGCGACGTAGGTGCGGGCGGCCACGTCCAGGGCCTTGACCGCGTCCGGAGCGTAGTAGTCGGTGTTGGTGGGCACCGCCCAGTCGGGCGATATCTCCGAAACGCCGGCCACGTATTCGTCGATGGGCAGGGTGTTGTGGACGCACACCTCGCTGGTGGAGGAGTCGGGAAGTATGCGGATGTAACCCCAGTACTGCCGGGGCCCTTTGGACCAGAGGCCGTCGCTGGGATTCACCGTCACCCGGCCGGTGGGATCGTCGGGCTTGAGGTCCACATATGCGTAAGTGGCGTCGACGCCTGACACCTGGACCTTACCGCCGTTGTAGAGGAGGGTGACGCTGTCGCCGGCCGCCAGGGTCTGGATGGTGGCCCCCGTAGAGTCGACGAGGGTGGCCGAGGTCACCGAGGCCGTCAACTGGACGTTGGCAAACGTGTCGACGGTGGTGGTGATGCGGACGGTGACGGTCTGCCGGGTGGGCGCCACCGACGAGAGCTGCGCCAGAGTGGTCCCGGGATAGTAGAAGGCCAGGATCTGCTGATAGGTGTTGCCCTCGCGAGCCCCCTGCCACGCGCCCCACTGACCCAGGCCTTCCCCCTGGCCATATCCGCGGCCGGTGATGATGAAGTCACCAGTGGCTGCGGAAGCGGCGGGTGCGAAGACGAAGCCGGCAAGCAGCGCAGCAGCGCCGAGGGCCACGGCAAGCCGGACAACGCGGCGCGCACGGACGCGGCGGGAGCCTAGAGGGCGAGGGGTGGGCGACGCGGGGGAGGTTTCTGCTGTTTTCACCATCGTTCTCCTCCGTCGTTCAAGGCACACGGACCGGTCAGACGCGGATATGCCAGTTGGTGCCATGAGCAGAATGCGCGCCACTATACACCCTGGTCATGAACAACGACCAGGCCGCTACGCGCGCGGGGACGCTCCACAAGAGGCTAAGTCCGCTTGAGGACCGCTCGGAACATGTCCTTGACCTCGGCAAGCTCGGGCGACCGGAGGAGCCAGGCAGCCACCAGGAACACACCGATGCCGACCACGGCTCCGGCGACGACCCGCACTGCGAAGCCGGCGGTTGCCGCGCTGAACACCCGGCCCAGCCCTCTGTCCATCAGCCAGATGACGACCCCCATGGCCGCAGAAGCCCCGGCCACCCTGGACAGCGAGCCGGCCATCCTCCCGAGCCCCATGGGCCCGATCTTACGGCGAAGGAGATAGAGCAGCACGAAGAAGTTGATGGTGAGCGACACCGTGGTCCCCAGCGCCAGCCCGCCCACCCCGAGGAACTGCATGAACAGGTACGAGAGGCCTATGTTGATGACCACAGTGGCGATGCTGATGGTGACGGGCGTGCGCATGTCGTGATGCGCGTAGAAGACGCGGGTGAGGGTGTCCCTGCCGGCGTACACGTACAGGCCGAGAAGCAGGAACAGGAGCACCCAGGCGGTGGGGCCGGTGTCTTGCGAGGTGAACTGTCCGTGCTGGAATATCAGCCCGGTGATGGCGAACCGCAGCAGGATGAACCCCACCGTGATGGGAAACAGCAGGAAGGCCATCAGCCGGAGGGCGAAGGAGAGCGTGGCCTTGACTCGCTCCGGCGCGTTGGCGGCCACCTGTTCGGAGAGCAGAGGGAACAGGGGGACGGTGATCCCGGCCACGAACAGACCCAGGGGCAGTTGGAACAGCTTGTCGGCGTAGCTGAGGCTCGACACCGACCCGACTGACAGCATGGAGCCCATGATCTGGTCGGAGAAGATGGCCACGGCGCCCACGGCCGAGCCGATGAGCACCGGCCACACCATCCCTGCCGCCTCTCGGAGGGCGGGGTCGCGCCACTGGATGTGCGCCAGATACGGCACGTCCTGGTCACGGATGCCGAACATCACCACCACGAAGCCCACCACGTAGCTCACCGCCATGCTCACGGCCAGCGACGTGATCCCGAGAGGCCGCGCGAGTGCCACCATGACCACCAGGGCGACCGCCGCCCCGATGACCGACGAGAAGGCGGCGAGGGCGAACCGGCGAAGCGAGTTGAGCATGCCGGTCACCAGGCCGGTGAGCCCGGCGAACACGAAGCCGGCCATGACGATGCGGAACAGGTAGACGGCCAGATGCTTGGTTTCGGGGCTGAAGCCGAAGCCGATGAGCGGGACGAGCCAAGGGGCGACGACGATCAGGGCGACCGTGAGGCCGATAAGCACCAAGCCGGCGACCTTGCCCATGTTGGCGAAGAGGCCGAGCGCGTCTTCCTTGCGGCCGGTCGCGATGCGATGGCTGAACATCGGGACGAACGCGGCCACCAAACCGCTGCCCACCACCAAGGCGAGCAGATACGGGAGCCGGTAGGCCAGGAAGTAGGCGTCGGTCTCGGCCTTGCGGCCGAAGAGGTCGGCCATGACGATGTCGCGCACCAGACCCAGCAGCCGTCCGGCGAGAGTGGCCGCAAGGATGACCATGGCGGCCTTCCCGACCACCGCCCGGACCGAGCCACCCGCCACGGGAGCCTCCGGTGCGCCGGTGGGCTCCACCGGGAGGGCAGCCGCTCCATCAGGCTCTCGGGCCCCGGGCCGTCTCACATGGCATCCTCATCGGGTGTGGTCACCACTCGGAAGGCATACCGCGGCAGGACCATCTGGCGGCGCAGCCGACGCGGGTCGCGCGCCAACCGGTACAGCCACTCCACCCCGGCTTTCTGCGTCCACTCCGGCGCCCGGACCACGGTGCCGGCCCACACGTCGAAGCTCCCCCCGACGCCCAAGGCCACTTTCGCCCCCCACTCATCACGGTGGCGGTAGAGCAGGGACTCCTGCTTGGGCGCGCCCATCGCGACCAGGAGAATGTCAGCCCCGGATCCCCTCACGGCCGCCACTGCTGCGGCTTCATCGGCCGGCGAGAAGTAGCCGTCGTGAAGGCCGGCCACCCGCAGACCGGGCAGGCGGGCCTGCTGCTTGCGGGAGGCCGCCGCCGCCACGCCGGGCTTCGCCCCCAGGAAGTAGACGCTCAAACCCGCCTCGGCGGCGAGTTCCAGCACGCGCTGCGCTAGGTCTATGCCGGCCACCCGCTCGATGGTGGGACGCGACTCATCGCCGGGACCCAGACGGCGCTTGGCCGCCCACACGGCGCCGACGCCATCCGCGTAGCAGAGGTCGGAGGCGCGGAGGATCTCGGCGGCATGCATATCCTCGCGGGCCCGCATGACCAATTCGGGGTTGAACGAGATCGCGAGGGCGGTACGAACGGGGGTGGCGGGACCCGGGGCCGGGACGCCCGGTATGGCTGCATCGCGGGCGGCGGTCGCTCGACCGGGCTGGGGCGCCGCGCCGGCCGCCGGCGCCGCCGCGGTCGCGACCACCCAGCGCGCGGCTTCCTCCAGGTTCACCAGGTCGAGGCGGAAGCCCAGGACCGACACGGACGGCCAGCAAGAGCCGGCGCCTGTTGCCGCGGGCGTCTTCCGATCCCAGGCTGCAGCGGGGCGCGCCGCGGGGCTGCGCGCCACCCGGGCCCACGTCTGCTCGACGAGGTCCGACATCTCCTCCACCCGCTTCTCCCAGGTCTCCCCGGCAACGGCTGCCGCCCGGGCGGCGCGCGCTTCCGGCGAATCGGCGGCCAGGGCCTCTCGTACCAGGCGGGGATAGTCCGCCGGCTCGGCGGCCAGCGCAACCTGGTCTGAGTACGGGCGCAGTTCCGGCAGCGCCGCGGCCACCACCGGGATGCCCGCAGCGAGGTATTCGTACAGCTTGAGCGGGAAGATGTTCCGCGTCAGCTCGTTGAGCTTGTACGGGATGAGCGCCACGTCCAGAGCCTTCAGATACGCGGGCAGTTCGGCGACAGGCTTCCCGCCCAGGAAGTGAAGGTTGGGCAGCGAGCGCAGGTGCTCCTCGTCCACATCGCCGGGCACCACCGGCCCCACCAGCACGATCTGCCAACTGGGATCGGCCGCCGATAGAGCTTCGATAGCGGCGGTGTCTAACCGTTCGTCGTGCACCCCGACGACCCCCACACGGGGACGGGCGATGGACGCGATGTCCGCGGGGATGGGCAGCGCCGGGTCGAGCGCGGTGGCGAAGAGCCCGACATCAGCTGCGTGACGGATGCGATGGATGTTCGGGTTCAGGTCCTTCCGGGATAGCAGCAGATTCTGGGCGGAGGTGAGCACCAAGTCGGCCCGCCGGGTGAGTTCGTCGTCGTAGGCCCTCACCACTTCCGGCTTGACGAAGCCGGGGAACGCCGAATGCTCGTCTACGCAGTGGTAGACGACGGCCGCCGGATGGACGTGGTCGATAAGGTCGCACGAACCGGGCAGGTACGTCCAGAGGATCGGCGCGTCCATACCGATCTCGCGCACCGCCCAGTTGACGTATCCGGCCAGTAGGCGCTGGTTGGCCTTGTTCACCAACGGATACATGTTCCCGAAAGGAGAGAGCGGTGGCGGCGTGAGCACCCACAGGCCGGGCTGCGCCTTGCGAAGTTCAGGGACTACGGCCTTCCACCGGCTCCAGCGGCTGGGCACTTTGAGCGGCGCAAGCGCCGTGACCGGCTCCTCCACATAGAGGACCCGGTTTGTCTCGGCCAGCCGGTGCATGATCTGCTGCTTGCTGGTCCAGTGCGCGTCCCAGTCGAGGGACGATATGCAAATGATGTCTCGGTCCCGCATCATCCCGACCTCCGCCTCAGCCCCGGCCCCGGCGTTCCGATCGGGCCGCGAGTTCGTTCGCGTAGATGGCGATCATCGTCTTCGCGGCCGCGTCTGAGGAGAACTCCTCCGTCACCCGCCGTTTGCCTGCTTCACCCATGCGCGCTCGGAGCGCGGCGTCGGCGAGAACCTCGCTCAGCCGCCCGGCCAGCGCGGCCGCGTCGGCGACCCGGTCCCCGGTGCGCTTCACCAGGAATCCCGTCTCTCCGTCCTGCACCGCTTCGGGCAGCCCGCCCACCGCCGTGGCTACTACCGGCACTCCTGCAGCCATTGCCTCGAGCACCGAGACGGGCAGCCCCTCCGACTCGGACGACAGCGCGAAGACGTGGAACCCGGCGAGCAGAGGTCGCGCGGGCACCACCTGGCCGAGGAACGTCACCCGGCCTGCCAGGTCGCCCTGCGCGGCGCGGCTCTCAAGCGCCGCGCGCTCCGGCCCATCCCCCACGACGACCAGCCTCACCTCCGGCACGTCAAGGGATGCAAGGGCCACCGCGTCGAACAGTAGGCCGAGGTTCTTCACCGGCACCAACCGAGCCACCGTTCCCACGGTGGGCGGCACGGTGCCGTCCGGCCGGACGGGGGCCACGAACTCATCCAATTCGATCCCCGCGTGCACTATATGCACGCGCGCGGCGGGCACCCCGCGCGCGACCAGAGCGCGGGCGAGAAGCGCCGACACACAGCAGAACCCGTCCACCGCCGCGCGGGTGACGCGGTCCAGAGTAGTGTAGCCCCGAGTCTTGAGCGGGCTCGAGTAGTCGTGGGCCAGGTCGGAATGCACGGTGGTGAAGAGCAGCGGCCGCGGCCGGAGGGTCGGCAGCAGGAGGCGCACCGGAAGGTTGGCCCGCATGCCGTGGGTGTGGACGGCATCCCAGTTCCGGCCGGTCTCGTCCCACACCAGGCGGCCGCGAAGAGGCGCGAGCGCCCGGGCGTCCCAGGCGTGGCTCATCGGGACGATCGTGTGCGGCAGAGAGCGCTCGGCGGCCGCCTCGGCGAGGCCGCCGCCGCCCAGGCATACGAGGTTGGCGTCGCAACCCTGCGCTCGGAGGGCCGTCAGCAGGGGCAGCAGGTAGCTCATCGCGCCGCCGGTGTCGGCCCCACCGATGACGTGCACCACCCGCAATGGGGTCACTCTGCGGCCTCGCCCGAAGTTGGAGCCCCTGTCGGCTTCGCGATCTTCAGGCCCACGGCCGTCTCGACCTGCGCCTCGGCCTCTTCTTCGGCCGGCCGGCGTCCCTGGAGCAGCGCCGATGTCACCAGCCCGGCCAGGAACCAGAACTCCACGCCGACGGAGAGGGTCTCCCAGTCGGCCTCGAAGAAATCGGCCACGATCACGGCCAGGAATGCCCCGAACATGCCCGCCGCGAGCGCCTTGAGGTACGGATCGGAGGCGCGGTGGTAGCCCCCCACCAGGCCTTTGCCGCTGCGGATCAGCAGCCAGAGGAAGACCGCCAGCAGGATCAGCCCGCCTTCCGCCGCCATCTGCAGGTAGAAGTTGTCCACCCAGATCGCCCAGTACCCGAACATGTAGGCCGTGGTGCCGCCGAACATGCCCAGTCCCAGCCCCAGAAGCGGCTTGTCCGCGATGTGCTGCAGCGATGCCTCCCAGCGCCAGACCCGGCCGAGACCGGTGGCGCTCTTGGCCGTGTAGGCGCTGCTGAAACTGAAGAGAAGCCTCTGGACGAACACCGCCGGCGCAGCGAACCATGCCACGATCGCCACCACTAAGGCCGCGACGATGTATCGGCCGTAGGCAAGGACGAGCACAGCGATAAGGCCGACGCCTAACCCGATCCACGCTCCGCGGCTGAATGTGACCGCCAACCCGCCGAGTTGGACGACGCACGCGGCCAGGACGCCGATGCGCCGAGCCCCGCTGAACGCCCGGGAAAGGGCCAGGCTTCCGGAGATGAGGGCGCCCATCGCCAGGATGCCGCCGAGCACGTTGGGGTTCTGGACAACGGAGTAGGCCCGGGTGGTGATGCTGGTCTCGGTGACATCCACCCAGTGGGCCGGCATCGGGGCGTGTGTGACGTACTGGTAGAGCCCGTGAAGAGCGAGCAGCGTGCCGGTGAGGATGAATACACCCACCGCCCACCGCACCCAGCGGCGGTCCTTGGGGAGGAGGAAGCCGACGAAGTAGAAGAGGATGGGTTCGAAGAGCACGCGCAACGCGTAGAAGCCCACGCTGCTTGGCACCCGGTTGACCACGATGGAGGCTACAGCCGCCGCCAGCATCACGAGTACGGGAAGAGTGGCGGGCACCGAACGCGGTAGATCTCGCTTCAGAACGAGAACCGACCACACGATCAGCGCGGCCGACGCGACGAGCAAGGCGTCGTCCCACAACGGGCCGATACCGGGGAACATGGTGCGGGCCACCCAGTCCACCCAGGGAAAAGCCGCGACCACCAGGAGGACGAACTGCGGCCGCCACAGCACCGCTGCGACCATGGCGACAAAGACCGCTGCCGCCACTACGGACTTGGTGTTGGGACCGGCTCCGGCCAACGCCCCGGCGGCGAGAGCAAGGACCATCGCCACCCACGTGGCCCGCGGCACGGTGAAGACCCGGGAGCCGGGCGCGGGCTGCGCGCCGCGCCCCCCGCCGCGCCGCCCGAACAGCCGCGCCACCCCACTCGCTGAGAGAGCGGTCAGCAGCCAGGGCCCGACAACGACGAGCACCAGTCCCACGACGATCCCCACCACGGCGAGGGACGGCTTGCTTGAGACCATACCGCACCCCAGCCCGAGCAGCGCCGCTCCGAGCACGCGCACCCAGTTCCCACCGGCGAACGCCGACGAAGTCGCGGCGGCGGTGAGGCCGCCGATCAGCCGTCCGGGCGCCTCCCGGTCGATGGCGCCCCGTAGGGCCAGCGCCGGCCGGGCGAACGCGGCGGCACTCAGCGGCAGCGGGCCGTGGGGAAGCGCGGGAGAAGTCACCCGCTCGGTCCCGAAAGACAGGCTGTCGGCAAAGACCGGGCCGACCACCTTACCGGCGCGCGCCACCGCGCGCCCGACCAGAGAGTCGGCGGTACAGCGCTCGGCCCAGCGAAGGGCCGAGGCGGCGGCCCGATAGATGGCGGAATCTTCAGCGGCTTTCATGCCGGTGCTCCATCATCGACGCGTCGGCTGGAAGACCGCCGCGCTACTTCTGAGCCTCCGCACCCCACACCACATCGGCTATGGTCGTCTGCGCCTCGTATCCCGGGCCGACGATGTGGACGTCCGCTCCCACCCGCGCGGCCAGTTGGCCGACGTGCACCGTCGAGTCCGACACCGTGCCATGGCACAGCACCACGAAGGTGATGTCGCTGTGGGTGGTGGAAGGGAAGGTCTTGAACTGCCCGTCCGTGGTGAGCAGCTCCTGGATGCTGGGGGTCGCCTGCACGCTCTGCAGTTCCCCGATGACGTTGCCCCCGGAATCCCTTATGGTTCCCTTGGTCTGCATCCCAGGCACGAGCGTCTGTGCCACGCCTCGGTCGAGGAAGCTGATCTTCACCGGGGTGGTCGCCACAGCACCGCCGCCGGTCACGCGGACGGCGGCGAACACGACGATGGCCACGATGACCACAAGAACTACCAGATCCACGATATTGACCTTGCCGAATATCCGGCCCCGGCCATCTATAACACGACTCAACGATGCCTTCCTTTGCCGAACCCTGTCATTGCGCCAGTTCCGAGAATTCTATCGGAATATGCTGGGGTTTGCGTTTATGGTACCCCTCGGCTAGAGTCGGGGCAGGAGACCATCTACCCAAGGAGCGCCGTTCAGAGTGTCCCGTCCCTCGGTGTTCATCACCTTCGGCACCCGGCCGGAGGCCATAAAGATGGCTCCCGTGGTTCTTGAACTCGGGCGCCGCGGGCTGTTCGACGTGTTCGTGTGCCTCACCGGCCAACATCGGGAGATGCTCGACCAGGTGGTGGAGACCTTCTCCCTCCCCGTGGACCACGACCTCCGGATAATGCAGGAGCGGCAGACGCTGGGGCACATCACGTCCGCCGTACTCAAGGGGATGGACCCGCTGCTCGAGTCGGTGCACCCGGACCTCGTTCTCGTCCACGGCGACACCACCACCACGTTCGCCGCCGCTCTCGCCGCCTATTACCGGATGATCCCGGTGGGTCACGTGGAAGCGGGCCTGAGGACCACGGATGTCTACAACCCGTTCCCGGAAGAGATGAACCGCCGGCTGGCGGACCGGTTGACGCTCCTTCACTACCCGCCCACAGCCGGGGCGGCTGCCGCCTTGCTGGCCGAAGACGCGTCGGCCGAGCACATGCTGGTCACCGGCAACACGGTCATCGACGCCCTCCTGGCCACGGCTGCCATGCCGGCCCCTGGACTCGAGCCCCGCCTGCGGGAGGCCTTAGGCCGTTCGGGCCGCAAGGTCCTGGTGACGGTCCACCGCCGCGAGAGCTGGGGAGTGCCGATGGAGCGCGTAGCCCGGGCCATCGAACAGGTGTGCCGGGAACTCCCCGAAGTGACGTTCGTCTTCCCCATCCACCTGAACCCGGTGGTCCGTAAGACATTCAAGGAGATCCTCGGCCCGGTGCCGCAGGTGGTCTTCTGCGAACCCCTTTCCTACCGCCCGTTCGTCCACCTCATGAAGGCCGTGGACGTGGTCATCACCGACTCCGGCGGACTGCAGGAAGAGGCGCCCTCTCTGGGTAAACCGGTGCTGGTGATGCGCGAGACCACGGAGCGCCCCGAGGGCTTGGCTGCGGGAACGGCCAAGCTGGTGGGCACCGAGACCGAGGCGATCTCCGCCGCACTGCTGACCCTCCTGACCGACCGGGCCGCGTACGAACGCATGGCCCACGCCGTCAACCCTTACGGCGACGGTCGGGCGGCCGCGCGCATAGCCGACCACCTGGAATTCCACTTCGGATTGCGGACGCAGTCGCCCGCGCCGTTCGAGGCAGCGGCCGGCTGACCCCGAGGGGCGGCGGGCACCGGGCCGCGGGAGGGCGCCGCGGCGCCCTTTGAAGCCGTTCCTACTCGCGCCGGCGCCGTGCGATCAACGCAGACGCGGCCCCTGCTCCCACCCCGTTGTCGATGTTCACGGCCACGAGTCCCGGGCTGCAGCTCTGCAGGATGGAATAGAGAGCCGCCGTACCGTCGCCACCCAGGCCGTATCCCGTCGACGTCGGCACGCCGACCACGGGCAGATCCACCAACCCGGCCACGACGGACGGCAAAGCGCCCTCCATCCCCGCCACCACGACGAGGACATCGGCCCCGCTCTCGATCATCCGTGTCAGCGGCTCCAACAGGCGGTGCACGCCGGCTACGCCGGTATCGTAGCCCCGCTCCACCCGGCAGCCCATGTGCGCTATCACCAGCGCCGCTTCTTCGGCCACCGGGATGTCGGCGGTCCCGGCGGTGAGCAACCCCACGCATCCCCCCGGTTCTGGCGGACGGTAGGCGGGGGTGTGGGCGGCGAGCACTTCGGCGTCCCGCCTGTAGTCGAAGGTAAGGCCGGCGACAGACTCGCTGGGCGTGGCCGCTTCCGGGCCTTCCCCGGCGAGGGCCAGACGCAGCCGCTCTGCCCTGGCGGGCTCCAACCGGCTCACGAGGGCCAGCCCGCGATCGGCCAGGAAGCGCCGCACGATCACTTCCAGGTCCTCGTCGCGCTTGCGCGGGGCGTAGATCACTTCCGGCACGCCCTTCCGCAGGTCGCGGTTGACGTCCAGGCGGGCGAACTCGCCCAGTTGCGTCACCTGCAACAGCCGCAGCTTCTGCACCGCATCTTCCAGACCCAGGTCGCCCGCCACCAAGGCTTCCAGGAGGCGGCGGAGGTCATGACCGTGAGTGTCGTGGCCGGCGTGGCTCATAGCTTGTACACCTTTCGTGCGTTGCCGGAACAGACGGCCGCCCGGGCCTCGGGACCCAGCTCCCCCAGGCCCTCGAAATAGCGGGCCGGGGACAGAAGGGCGAAGTCGCTGCCGAAGATGACTTTCTGGGCCCCGGCGGTCGCCTCGGCCGCTTGGTAGATACCCGTACTGTAGAGATACGGCACGGCCGCCGTATCGTAGTACACATCGGCCAGGGTCGCGCGGAGTTCGGGCATGGCCTCGTACAGGAACAGGCCCCCGCCCAAGTGCGCATAGACGATGTTCAATCCGGGATACGCGGCGGCGCACTCCACGCCGGCCCGCGGGCCGAAGGCGTGCTTTCCCGGGTAGGCATGCCCCACCGGCTCGTTGGCGTGCAGCAGCAGCGGCAGCCCCCGTTCCCGAAGCAGGCCCGCCACGTCCGCCAGCGCGGCGATGTCGGCCGGGCCATCACCAGGGGCTAACTCGCCGCACCCGTGCATGCCGGCGTCAAGGCAGCGTTCCAGTTCGACCGCCGCGCCGGCTTCGCGCGGCGCCACACAGGCCAGCCCAGCCAGCCGGCCGGGCCAACGGCCGGCTGCGTCGAGGACATAGTCGTTCACCAGCCGGCAAAGACCTTGGTTTGCGAACGGGAAGCCGAAGACCACGGACAGGGCCACGCCGGTCCGGTCCATCTCCGCCACCACCTCTTCGGCGGTGGCCATGCGGGCCCGCGGGTCGGTGTTGAGTTCGGCGAAACGCCGGTCGCGAGGCAGGAAGGCAGCCCGGTCACGGACGATCTCCGGCGGGAAGATGTGCACGTGCGCGTCGACTAGATGCGGTTCGACAGATCCGCCCGGGCCGCCACGCCCCTCGGGGGCCGGGGCCGCCGGGTCTGCGGGCTCCCTGTGGGTGCCACTCATCGCCGGGTCAGACGGCAGCGGTGAGGAGGATGGTCTCTACCAACTCCTCGTACGAGATGCCCGCGGCGCGGGCTTGGGCCGGCAGATCGGACAGCTCGGTCATTCCGGGAAGGGTGTTGACCTCCACGAACCACGGAGTCCCCGCCCCGTCCACCATCATGTCCACCCGGGAGTAGCCGCGGCACCCGATGGCCCGGAACACGGCGACGGCCGCTTCCTGGGCGCGAGCGTAAACATCGGGCGCCAGCCGCGCCGGCAGGATGAACTCGGTCATCCCTTCAGTGTACTTGGCTTCGTAGTCGTAGAACTCGTTCTTGGGGACGAGTTGCAAGATGGGGAGCGCCTCCAGCCGGCCGCCGCGATCGATGACGCCCACCGTGATCTCTGTGCCCGTGACGAACCGCTCGGCGAACATCGTGCCGAACTCGGCCAGCCCCGCCTCCAGCGCGCTCTCGAGCTGGTCGGCAGTCTTGCACTTGGAGACACCCAGGCTGGAACCTTCCTGGACGGGCTTGAGCATAGCCGGCAGGCCCAGCTTGTCCGCCACGTGGACGGCGGCGCTCTTCGCGTCTTCGCCGGGCAGCACCTCGAAATAGTCGGGGGTCGGCAGTCCGCTCGCACCCACAACCTTCTTGGCAGCCACCTTGTTCATCCCCAAGGCGGAGGCCAGCACGCCCGAGCCCGTGTAGGGGATGCCCATTACTTCCAGCAGCCCTTGGATGGTGCCGTCTTCGCCGTAGCGGCCATGGAGGGCGAGAAAGGCCACGTCCACGCCGGCTTCCTCGATCCGCCGGCCCACGTCGTGCAGCGCGTCGATCTCCACCGCGCGATAGCCCTGAGAAAGAAGTGCCGCGAGGCAACCGCGGCCGGAGCGGAGCGACACCGGACGCTCACCGGACATCCCGCCCATGAGCACACCGATGGTCTTGGTCTTCAGAGTCTCCCGGTCCATGGGGGGAACTGTACCACAGGCCCCCGGGCTCTAGTCCGGCCGGCGGTCCATGCCGAAAGCGCGTCCCGGCAGCGGGCACGCAACCCCGGCCGGAGCATTCCGGCCGGGGTGCAGTGGAGGGGGGAGGCTGAGTGGGGTGCTACCCGGCGACGACGCGGGCCCTGTCGGGCACGCTCACCTGGCCGGCTACACGGCGAAAGGCCGCGGTGCTCTGGGCGCCCGCTTCGGCCACATCCATCAGATCATCGGCACCCAGGCCATCGGACGGGGCCGAGGCCCAACCGACCACACATTCCACCCGGTGTCCGTCTACAAGGTGCTCGCAGGATTTGCGGCCAAGGGACATGGCCAGGCTCTCGATATCGGTGGGATCAGCGCGATCGCCGGCCTGGGCGCCCGGCGCGCCTGGTGTCCGCTGTGACGCGATCTCGAAGAGGAACGCCACCCTCCCGCCCGGGAGGACGAAGTGCTGAGCGTCGGGGCCCAGCATGCGCAGGCTGCGCCGGCTGACAGCCGCAAGGATGCGCTGCGAGCTCTCCTGACCATAATAGGACGCGGTCTCCTCGAAGCGCACCACGCGGAGGACCACCAGAGCGAAACGGGAGCCGGTGGAGCGGAAGACCGCCAGCCGGACGCGCACCGCACGCTCGAGAGGCGCGGTATCGGTGTCCCGCTGACGCGCATCCTGCTTGCCGTTCGGCGCGACGCGGGGAGCGTTCTTGCCGGTCGACCGGGCTTGCGCGCGAGCGCCGACCACGGTGACCGCGAAACCGACCACACAGAGCACCACAATGACCATCTGGATGGCCACGCTCGTGCTCCAGACGAGCAAGGGGAGCATGACGGCGAGGTCGGTGAGGCACAGCAGATAGCCGAGCCTGCGATCGTGCGCGAACTGGGTGCGGAGTCGCATCACCCACAGGGAATACAGCAGCACGAACACGAGGTAGCAGATCCAGATGGGGGCCGAGCGGATGCCTGCCAGCGGTGGGCAGATGAGGGCTATGAGCGTTAGAAGAGGCAGTCGGGCCCGAGCCTTGCGCTGCTCGGTGAGACGGCGACCCGGGGCTGTTGACTGTACTTCCATGTAGTATCGATTGCAGTGTAAGTCCCTTGCAGTGCTTTTGCAATAGATATTGCTAAAATTCCATAGTGAAATCTGAGAGTATGCCCAAAGAGTACGCGTTCGCCCTTGGAGGAACTCCCAGCATAGGGGCGCAAGTGTGCGCCGGTGGCGCAGCAAGGGATGTGCCGAGATGTCTGGGTCGGGTTAGGGAACCAGCAGGAGCGGCACTTTGACGTGCCGGGCGACGCGGTCGCTGACGCTGCCGAGCACCAGGTCTTTGGGCTCGTCCCGGCCCCTCCGCCCCATGACGATGAGATCGGCGCGGCTGTCGGCTATGGCTGAGACGAGGGCTTCGGCCGCCGGCCCCACGACGACTTTGAACTCGGCGCCCACCCCAGCGCCCTTGAGGAGAGCGGTGGCCTGCTCGAAGGACTTCTGGGCAGCGGTCTCCACATAGGCCTCGACGCCCCCGTACTCCATGTTCTGCCGCGCCATCCAATCGGGGACCGACACGGCGGTGACCACGATGAGCTCCGCCTCGTAGCAAAGAGACATCTGGATAGCAGCCTCGAGAGCGCGCAGGGAGGCTTCAGTACCGTCGGTGGGGACGAATATGCGGCTGAACACCATTACACCTTCCGACACTAGGCCACGGGCAAAGCCACTGGTCCTGAGCCGGGAAGGTGGAGGATACCGGGGTCGAACCGGCGACCTCCGCCGTGCAAAGGCGGCGCTCTCCCAACTGAGCTAATCCCCCACTGGAGACCTACCGGCGCTGACCGCTGGGAAGAAGTGGTGGGCTTACGTGGATTCGAACCACGGACCTCATCCTTATCAGGGATGCGCTCTAACCAACTGAGCTATAAGCCCACGCAGCCGGGTAGTTTACCGCATTCCTCGAATGACGGAAGCGGGGCGTGGGTATAAGCTTGAGCATGACAACCGAGCGAGGGGCGTGATGCAAGGCTTCGAACGAGTGAGCGTTTACGGCGTCAGCTTCGATGCTGCGAGCAAACAGCCGATCGTGCTTCTCAAAGCCGAGGGGCGGAATCTCTTTCTGCCCATCTGGATCGGCCATCCGGAAGCTGCCGCCATCCTCATGAAGCTGCAGAACGCCGATCTTCCCCGTCCCATGACCCACGATCTGCTCGCCGACGTCATCGGCCAGCTGAAGGCCAGCGTCACCAGCGTGCTGGTGACAGAGCTTCGGGAGAACACGTTTTACGCCGTCTTGCACCTGGACGCAGGCGGGCAAGAGATCCACGTCGACTCGCGGCCGTCGGACGCCATCGCCTTGGCGGTGCGCACCGACGCTCCCATCTTCGCCTCGGCGAACCTGCTCGACGCCAACGGCATCGAGTTCGGCCAAGAGGTGGAAGACGTCGAGGAGATCGTCAAGGAGTTCAAGGACTTCTTGGACGGGGTATCGCCCGAGGACTTCTCCACGTGAACCTGCGCTAGCGCCGGACGGACTGGAGCCCTCCTAGGAAGCTGACCCTTCCGCCTGCTCCTTCTCGCTCATCGCCGCCGCTTCGCGCTTGGCCACTTGCAGGATGAGCTGGTAGATCTCGCGCAGGCCCTCGTTGGAGAGCGGGCCCCGGTTGGCGCGGCAGAGGTAGGTGATGACCCAGTCTTCCTGCGCGGGGTCGTAGAAGCTAAGACCGTGAGCGTCCTTGTAGTCCTTCAGGCTCTTGACCAACTTGATGCGCTTGTTGAGAGCCTCAAGGATCTTCACGTCGTTGTCGGAGATCTGTTCCCGATACTGTTTTACGACGGGATCGTTGCTGGTGTCCGCCACATGGCCTCCTTGTCCTTCTGCTGGGAGATGCGTAGGCTACCAGAACCTGCCTGACGCGTACACCGCGCACTCCTGCACGAAACGGGCGGCGATGCCGGGTGCTCCGGCTAAGTGGATGAACGCCCGTGAGCACAACAGGCTCCGGGTACCGGCGCCCTCGGGCTGCTCCTGGGCCACCCCGACGCTGCGGAGCAGAAGCGGCGGCTCCCAGGTGGGAGCGGGATCGGAGATATCCACGTCGGTGAGGACCCAGCCCTTCGCACGCTGGCCCGTGTCGAGCAGGGGGTTCTCGCGGACGGCGGTGACATCCACGTACGCGGCGTCCTCCAGGTCCCACAGGATCTCGCCGTCACCGGGCAGCACGCCGGTGAGCTCCACCGTCCGGCCGAGCGAGTCTTGCACCCGGTTGAGCAGTACGAGGAACCCGCCCCCCAGAGCAAGTGTGGGCATCCCGGCGGCGATACGGGTGCGCAAGTCGGCGAGCAGCGGCTGGTTGATGGCGATGTCGATGAGGCTCGAGGGCCAGATGGTGCCGGCCAGCACCAGACCGGCCGCTTCGGCCGGCAGCACCTCGTCGTCGATGAGGTCCAGGCGGCGGATGCGCGCACCCGCTGCACGGAGCACCTCGATGGAGTCGCGGCTCCAAGGCGTGAAGCCCGCACCTCCCGCCACCATCACGAGCGGGCCTTCGCTGCCTCGGTCGGTGAGCAGGTTATGCGCCGTGAGGAAGCCGCGCTGCCCGGCCATGTCCACGAGGGCCGCCACGTCCACCTGACGCTCCACCGCTTCGAGCATGGCCTGGTCCAGCGGCAGGCCCCAGGCTCCCGGAGCAGGAGTGTCCCACCCGGGGCCGTCGCCCTCATACAGACAGCCCACCACGGGGAGGGCCTCAGCGGCCAGCGCTTCGCGCAGCATTTCGTAGTGCCCGCGGTCGGAGACTCCCGTGAGGATGGCTCCGGCGAGGTTCAGCGTGCTCAGATGCGTCCTCAACCCGGCGGCCAGTGCCTGGATGCCGGCGCCCCATTTGCGGCCGTCCAGGACGAGCACCGACGGGCAGTCGAGCAGCAAGGCCACATCGGCGGGCCGCCAGCGCGAGTCGCCGCGCCGGTCGAGGATGCCTTGGCTGGCGGAGAGCAGCGACAGGTTGGCAGAGCGGGTGGCCACATCGTAGAGGCGCAGCAGGTTTTCGTCGTCGTAAAGGTCGGGGTCGAGGAAGGCCGTCCCTTCCCAGCGGTCCCAACAGCTCCCCGGCGTGAGCGGCCCCAGATGGTGGTAGCGCACTTTGCGCCCCTGAGCGGTCATGATCTCCGAGAGGGCGGCCGCCAGCGCGTTCGCCAAGCCCGTCCGGTGTGACGGCGCGAGCAGCAAACGCGGTATGGACATCGCTCCTCCTCGGTTACGCTTCCCCTGACCGGGGGCCCCGCCTCCCGGGCTCCGCTATCTGCGGCTGATGAGGATCATCCTGAGCAGCTGCAGGATGGCCATCAGCGCCGCCGCGACGTACGTGAGGGCGGCGGCGCTGAGCACCTTCTTCGCCCCCGTTAGTTCGTCGCCTACGAGGATGTTCCTGTCGGCAAGGGCGGCCATGGCCCGATGGGAGGCGTTCAGTTCCACCGGGAGGGTGACCACCGTGAAGAGTACGGCCGCCGAGAACAAGAGGATGCCGGCGTTCATCAGCGGGCCGCTTCGGTAGAAGAAGAGCCCGACGATGAAGAGGATCCACCCGAGATAGCTGCCCACGTTGGCTACCGGTACCAGAGCGCTGCGGAACTTGAACGGCACGTAGCCGTCCGCGTGCTGCATGGCGTGGCCCGCCTCATGAGCGGCGACTCCCAACGAGGCCAGGGAGTTGCCGTTGCCCACACCCGGGCTGAGTGTAAGGGTGCGGGTGCGCGGATCGTAGTGGTCGGACAGGCGGCCGCCGCCGATCTGGATGGCCACATCGCCCAGCCCCGAGGTGTTCAGCAGCAGCCGGGCGCCCTGAGCGCCGGTCATGCCTTTGGCCGAGGGGACCTTCGCATAACGGTTGTACGTGGAGCTGACCCGGGCCTGGGCATAAATCCCTAGGATGACGGCGGGTATCAATAATATGAGGGTCCAATCCCAAAAGAACATATGTACTGCGCTCCTCTTCCAGCGAGCTTAGCTGCGATGTATAGAGAGATTCTACCCCACCCTCTTGGACCGTAGCCCACGAGGCAGGTAGGCCGGTTGCAAAAGAGGAGCGGTTTATACGGGGCTTACGTAGGTCTTGGGAGGCTCACACCCGCCTTCGCTGATCACTGCGGGCGTCGGCCTCCTCAGTTTTTCCGGCTCCCGCCTCGGGTAGAGTAGCCCGGAGTTATAGGAAACTGCTTCGGTAGTCTATACTGGCGCGCAATGTCCACCGAGGAAAGGGGTCGCTGATGAGGGGTCGTCTCTGGATCGTCGGTTCGTGCATCGTCTTGCTGGTCGTGCTCGCCGTGGTGCTCGTCGCATGCGGACAGTCCACCACGTCGACGACCGCCGCCCCGGTAACTACCGTCGCGCCCTCGACAACCGGTGCCACCGCGGCTCCCAGCACGGAGGCGCCGACCACTACGGAAGCGCCCACGACGACGTCTTCGGCGCCGGAGACCACCACCGCAGCCGAACAGACCACGACAAGCGTCGCGATAGACCCGGCTGCTCTGTTCGCCCAGAACTGCACGGGCTGCCACAAGAGCGCACCGCACGCGAGCGCCGCCACGGCGGAAGGCATCCTCACCTCGGGGCGGGGCAAGATGCCCTCTTTCAAAGACAAGTTGACCGCCGCTCAGATAGAAGCCGTGGCCGCGTGGGTGGGCAACGGCGGCAAATAGCGACAGCGGGCGCAGCGCAAGGCTCTTGGGCGGCCGCAGCCGCCGGGCCTTGCGGGAAATAAGACCGGCGCTGAAGCCGGACCGGAAATGATTCGGGGCCGCCCCCGGCAGGGGGGCGGCCCCGTTGTCTTGCGTGAGGGCCGTGGCGGCGGGATCTACGCCGGCCGGCCGGTGCCCGCTAACTACGGCCGGCCGTAGCCTTCCGTTTCGCCTTACAGTTCCCCGTGTTCGGGCATGTCTTCGAGCCCGTCTTCGAGCTCGTCCTCGAGATCGCCGTCCAAGATCTCGTCCAGGTCGTCGATGCCGGCCAAGCCGGCGATGATGGTCCCGTCGGCGCTCTCGCCGTCCATGCCGCTGCCGTTGGCGGTCACCAAGCGGGCCATGCTGGACACTTTGTCGGCGCCGCGCAGGTTCATCACCCGCACGCCCATCGTGTTGCGGCCAGTACAGCGCACGCTTTCCACAGGCACCCGGATGACCGTCCCGTCCTGGCTCATCAGCATGAGTTCGTGGTTGGCTCGAACGGAAGTCACACCCACGAGATCGCCGCGGTCCGGAGCGTCCTTGATGGTGATGACGCCCTGGCCACCCCGCTTCTGCACGGGATAGCTGATGGCCGGCGTCCGCTTGCCGTAGCCTCCGCTGGTGACACAGAACAACTCCGCGTCGTCCTCGGCCACCGCCATACCCACGAGCACGTGTTGAGGAGGCATGCGCATGCCTTGTACGCCCATGGTGTTCCGGCCGGTGGGCCGCACGTCGTACTCGTTGAAACGGATCGCCTTGCCCTCGCTCGACACGAGGATGAGGTCGTCGTGCCCGCTCGTGTGCCGGACGGCGACGAGTTCATCGTCGTCCTCGAGGTTGATGGCGATGATGCCGTCGGCCTTGAGGTTGGTGGCGTAATCCAGGAAGCGCGTCTTCTTGATGATGCCCTTCTTCGTGACGAACACCAGGTACTTCGCGTCCGTGTAGTCCTTGGTGGCGATGACGGCCTTGATCTTCTCGCCCTGGGCCAGAGGGAGGATGTTGGCCACGTGGCGGCCTTTGCTCTGCCGGCTGCCCAGCGGAAGCTCATGCACTTTCTGCCGGTATATCTTGCCGCGCGAGGTGATGAACAGCAGGAAGTGGTGCGTTGTGGTGATGAAGAGGTGCTCGATATAGTCGCCCTCTTTGAGGTCCATCCCCGTGACGCCGATGCCCCCACGGTGCTGGGTGCGATACGTGGAGACCGGCAGGCGCTTGACGTAGCCCGACGCGGAGATGGAGATGGCCATCTCCTCGACCGCGATCATGTCCTCGATGTCGATCTCGTCCTCGGAGGGCCGGATCTCGGTGCGGCGGTCGTCGCCGTACATGGTCTTGATCTCGAGAAGCTCTTCCTTGATCACATCGTAGATGAGCCCCTCGTTGGCAAGCAGGTTCTCGAGATAGGTGATGCGCTCGAGCAGATCGCGGTGCTCTTCCTCGATCTTGTGGTGCTCGAGAGCGGTAAGGTTGCGTAGGCGAAGGTCCACGATGGCCTGGGCCTGCTCGTCGCTGAGCCCGAAGCGCGACATGAGGCCCATCTTCGCGGCCTCGGTGTCCTCGCTGGAGCGGATGATGCGGATGACCTCGTCCAGGTTGGAGATGGCGATGAGCAGGCCTTCCAAGATGTGGGCTCGCTTCTTGGCCTTCTCGAGCTCGAACTTGGTCCGCCGGACGATGACTTCTTTCTGGTGCGCGATGTAGTAGCGGAGCATCTCCTTGAGGGAGAGAGTCCGCGGCACCCCATCGGCCAGGGCGAGCATGATGACGCCGAAGGTACTCTGCATGGCCGTGTGCTTGAACAGCTTGTTGAGCACGACCTTGGGCACCGCTTCGCGCTTGAGCTCGATGACGACCCGCATGCCCGAGCGGTCGGACTCGTCCCGAAGGTCCGAGATCTCCGAGATCTTCTTCTCGCGCACCAGCTCGGCGATCTTCTCGATGAGCTGGGACTTGTTCACCTGGTAAGGAAGCTCGGTGACGATGATGGCCGTCTTGCCCTGCTTGAGCGGCTCGCTGTGGGCGCGGGCCCGCACGACGATGCGGCCGCGGCCGGTCTCGTAGGCCTCGCGGATGCCGGCGTGGCCCATGATGATCCCTGCGGTCGGGAAGTCCGGGCCCTTCATGTACCGCATCAGGTCGCCGCTTGTGAGCGAGGGATCCTCGATGAGCGCCACGGTGGCCGCGATGGTCTCGTTGAGGTTGTGCGGCGGGATGTTGGTGGCCATCCCCACCGCGATCCCCGAGCTGCCATTGACCAGCAGGTTCGGGAAGCGGCTGGGAAGCACCGTGGGCTCTTCCCGGCTCTCGTCGTAGTTAGGCGTCCAGTCGACGGTCTCGGCGTCGATGTCGCGCAGCATCTCGGTGGCGATGCGGGCCAGGCGGCACTCCGTGTAGCGCATGGCTGCTGCCGAGTCGCCGTCGACCGAGCCGAAGTTGCCGTGGCCGTCGACGAGCGGGTAGCGGATGGAGAAGTCCTGGGCCATCCGCACGAGAGCATCGTAAATGGAGCTGTCGCCGTGGGGATGGAAGTTCCCCATGACGTCACCGACGATCCTCGCGCACTTGCGGTACGGCCGGTTGGGCTGCATGCCCGAGTCGTGCATGCCGAAAAGCACCCGGCGGTGCACGGGCTTGAGGCCGTCACGGACATCGGGCAGCGCTCGGCCCACGATGACGCTCATGGCGTAATCGAGGTACGCGCCGCGCATCTCCTCCGCGATCTCGACCTGTTCTATGCGGCCCTCGAGAGTCTCCATGCTTCTTTCGTCCTAACTTCGCGGCGACAGTGCGCCGTTATACGTCCAGCGTTCGCACGTACCGTGCG
>Ga0182021_10000381_pt1 | contig 46583 bp, 38 predicted proteins | sample 612E3MmetaG_FD_120493 | JGI IMG/M metagenome (GOLD analysis project Ga0182021, IMG submission 120493) | Permafrost microbial communities from Stordalen Mire, Sweden - 612E3M metaG (Illumina Assembly) | ecosystem: Environmental > Terrestrial > Soil > Wetlands > Permafrost | place: Sweden... | reverse complement strand
GCAAGGCAAGCACTGGCGCACACGCTCGGGATGTCGGGCCAGAATCTCCTGGTAGCTGCAGGGAGCGATGGTTCGAATCACCGCGAAACCAAGCGAATCGGCGAGTGCGCAACTGGACTGTATCACCGAAGTCGCGCCGCTCTTGCTGCTGATCGGGTCATGATGGTGGTACATGATCTCGGCGAATTCCTCGGGAAGTTCCCATGCGGTTACCAGCGAATGCCCCGCCGCGCAATGATCAATTCCGCACAAGTCCCGCTCAAATTGCAGAACATCCTCGGGCCGCTCGAACGTTCTTTCGATGACCGTGGCGTACACTCTGGGAAACAGCGTTGCCAGCGCCACCCTTCCGATGTCGTGCATAATCCCGGCGGTGTAGGCGTAATCTTTGTCGATTGAGCTAGCCCCGGCAATTCTTTCCGCGATCATCGCGCACGCAAAGCTGTGGCGCCAACAGGCTTGCAGCAATGGCGTGTAGGAATCGTTCAGATACCCCCTCAGCCCGACCGTGATCACCACATTCCGCAGCCGCCGGAAGCCGAGCAACATCGAGGCTTGGAGAACACTGGTAATTCTCGTGGAAATAGCCATCAGCGGAGAATTCGCGATCCTCAGAATCTCGCCCGAAAACGCCGGATCCGTACGGATCAAATCGCAGAGCTGGCGGAGGGATGAGTCGGTTCCGGATACCAATTGCAGCGCCTTCAACGCGACCGCAGGAAAGGGTGGAAGATTGTCGGGCGCCCAGAGCGCGTGCCCCGGCCGTTCCGGTTTGGACCCGCTCGCTATCGTCTCCATAGAGACAGCCCATGGGCATCGTGACCGACCATGCCTGCCTCATCGGCGCGTTCCGGGCGGTTCCACGGATGACGACAGTAACTTTTTCGCTGACCAGAGGTACGGGGGGCGGCCAAGACTGCCGGAGAAGTCGGAGAGTGTCAGGCCTGTACGGCGGAGCCTTTCGATCGGTTCTTCCCGCCTATGAGCACTTTGCCCAGGACCAGCAGGCTTATCAGGGAGATCACTCCCAGTGAGATCACGCAGTAGATGCACCAGACGCCCAGCACGCTAGCTTCAATCCGGGCAAGGTGGAGCGAAAAAGCTAGTGCTCCGAGCGCGGCGATCAGCATCAGGCGGAAGGCTCTCTTGAGCGCGAGTACGCCCAGCAACAGGTAGCCGGCGATCCCGATCACCGCCACCGGAACGCCTTTGACCACGGCGAACTGACTGTGGTTCACAATTCCGCAATCCCACCGCTCATTGATGCTGCAAGGAGAAGTGTCGGTGCGGTAATGCTCGCGCAGCGCGAGGCTGGACGCCGCGATACCGACCGCGGCCAGCACAACCAGAATCCATCTCATGCAATCCTTCCCAGTCCACGGTTAATCATGGTACCGCTGCTCTCCCGCCGGAATTGCGACCGTCAGGCGGTTTCGTGTTGGCGGCAATGGACACGTCGCGTACGGACTAAATGCGCACGGCGGGTTCACCAGTCGATTGAAATCAAGCCAGATTTCGCCGGGCTCCGACAGGCCATGGTCCGGCAAGTCCGTATACAGAAAGCGCCCGGCGCCGTACGTCGTAGTCTTGCTGGTGGCATCGCGCAGGATGAAGAACAGCTCGGTGTCTTTGGGATCTTCGAGCACCGGTTCGAGGCGGAGAGTTTGTCCGTCAAGCGTGAATTCGGCGGCACCGGGCGCGGGAAGCTTGCTTACCGTCCCCAGAATCGTCGGGATATCGAGCATCTTCGGCGGATTGTAAGGGATCCAGCGCGCTTTGATGCGGTAAGCCGCGTCTGGCGGATACCAGCGCAGACCGTGGAAACCGGTTCGGGTCGGCGCTTCGGTATCCTTGATGCGCATTCCGTAGCGCTCGTCGCGGTGGATGATGATCACCGTGAACGTGCCAAACTTCAGCTTGGAAGGCTGGGCACCATCATCCGCGTAGAGAGTTTGCTCCTGAGCCGCGTGGCCGTCGATGGTGAGGTCCCTGGGAAAACCGCCAGAGGGTGCGATCAGCCGTAACATACCTTTCTCGAAGTGCACGACTGCAACGTGCGCCGGCGCTTTCGCCGCGATCTGAATTTTGTTGCCGGCAGCGGAGCCGAAACTGTTGTCTCCATCCTTCAGCCACTCCAGCCCGACCAGGGAGAGCCAGCCCTCGGGCGCCTGGAGGCTGGCGGCGCGCTTTGCTCTCCACGCCAGTTGGTCGTCTTGCCATGACGGTGCGCTGGCCGGCGATTCGGCACGGGAGGAGTGAAACGGCACCGCCGCCAGGACAAGGATTGTGGCCAGCGAAATTAGTCTCTTCATGCTGTGATGTCCATTCCCCCACCCCAGAGCACTACGGTTTCCACCGCAGCACCGGCTTGCGCGCGGCCTGCGTTTCGTCCAGACGCGAGATGCGCGTGTTGTGCGGGGCGTCGAGCACGAACTGCGGATCCTCTTCTACCTCTTCGGCGATCGACTTCATCGCCTCGATAAACAGATCTAGCTCTTCCTTTGGCTCGCTCTCGGTCGGCTCGATCATCAGCGCACCAGGGACAATCAGCGGAAACGCCGTGGTGTAGGGATGGAACCCGTAGTCAATCAGGCGCTTGGCGAGGTCCATCGTCTTCACGCCTTTCCTGCTCTGGATCTTGTCGCTGAAGACGACCTCATGCATCGAGGGCGTTTCATAAGGCAGGTCGTACACACCCTCCAGTCCCTTGCGGATGTAATTCGCGTTGAGGACCGCGTCTTCAGTGGTCTGGCGCAGGCCGTCGGGACCGTTGGCGTAGATGTAGGCCAGCGCGCGGATGAACATTCCGAAATTGCCGTAGAACGCCCGCACCCGCCCCACGGTCTGCGGGCGGTTGTACTCGAACGCCAGCGTGCCATCGGGTTTCGTCACAACTACAGGCGTGGGCAGGAACGGCTCGAGCATTTTCTTGACAGCGACCGGGCCTGATCCGGGGCCGCCTCCGCCGTGGGGCGTCGAAAACGTCTTGTGCAGGTTGAGGTGCATCACATCCACGCCGAAGTCGCCCGGCCGCGCCTTGCCGACTAGCGCGTTCATATTCGCGCCGTCCATATAAAGGAGCCCGCCCTTGGCGTGCATCAGTTCAGCGATCTTGTGAATCTCCTGCTCGAACACACCCAGCGTGTTCGGATTCGTCACCATCAGCGCGGCGACGTCTTCATTCATCTGCGCGGCGAGAGCGGCCACATCCACCATGCCTCGGTCGTTTGATTTCAAATTCTCAACTGCATAGCCGACCGTGGCTGCCGTTGCCGGATTCGTACCGTGCGCGGAATCTGGGATCAGGATTTTCTTGCGCGCATTGCCCTTGGACTCGTGGTGCGCGCGCACCATCAGTAGCCCGGTGAGTTCGCCGTGCGCACCGGCTGCGGGTTGCAGCGTGATCGCGTCCATGCCGGTGATTTCGATGAGGCAGTCGCTCAGCGTTTTGATGATGTGAAGCGCACCCTGAGAAATCTTCTCCGGCTGGTACGGATGCCCGTTCGCCAAGCCCTCGATGCGCGCTACAAATTCGTTTACGCGCGGGTTGTACTTCATGGTGCAGGAGCCCAGTGGATACATGCCGAGATCGATGGCGTAGTTCCACGTCGAAAGGCGCGTGAAGTGGCGGATGATCTCGATTTCGCTGACCTCGGGCATGTTGCCGAGATCCTTGCGCTCCGACTTCCCGAGTAACTTCGCCGTGTCCACTTCGGGGACATCCAGCGGCGGCAGCTTCCACGCTGCTTTTCCGGGGGACGACTTCTCGAAAATCAGGCCTTCGTTCTGGTTGATGTGGCGCGTGGCTTTGCGGGTCATATGCTTCATCGCGCCACCTCCTCCTCGACTTCCTTCATGCTTCGCACCGAACGTTCGCTCTCAGCCACGAGCCCGACCGCGGTGTCAATCATCGAGCGCGTGGTCAGCTCCGTACAACACCACAATGCCGCGTTCCCCAACTCGGGATAGAACTTCCGCAGTGGAAAGCCGCCGATAATTTTGTGTCCGAGCAAACGGGAGTTGATAGCGTAGGGATCTTCGCTGCTCTGCACCACAAACTCGTTGAAGCACGGCGCACCCGCGAACAGGACCTTCGCGTTCTTGCCAAACTGGTCGGCCGCGTATGCAGCCTTGGCCAGGTTCTGCTTCGCCAATTCCTTCAAGCCGACCTTGCCATACACGGTCATGAAGATGTTGACCATCAGTGCGACCAGCGCCTGGTTGGTGCAGATGTTCGAGGTCGCCTTCTCGCGCCGTATGTGCTGCTCGCGTGTTGCCAGCGTCAGCACGAAACCACGCTTGCCGTTCTTGTCGACGGTCTGGCCGGCGAGCCTTCCAGGCATCTGGCGGACGAATTGTTCTTTGGTCGCCATCACGCCACAGTAGGGACCGCCAAATCCCAGTGGAACGCCGAAGGACTGCGCTTCCATCGAAACGATATCGGCGGCACGCGGCGGTTCTACGATCCCGAGCGAGACGGCCTCGGCAATCGACACAATCAGCAACGCGCCTTTCTTGTGTGCGATGCCGGCAATGGCCTCGACATCTTCAATGGTCCCGAAGAAATTCGGCGACTGGATCAACACGCAGGCCGTGTCATCGCCGATCGTCTTCTCGAACTCCTTCATGTCCAGGCGCCCGGACTCGGTGAACGCGACTGTCTTCAGCGGAATGCCCTGGTGCGTGGCGTAGGTGTTCAGCACTTCCCGATATTCGGGATGCAGGCTTCGGGCAATAACAGCACCGCTCTTGCCGGTGACGCGGACGGCCATCATGACCGCCTCGGCAGCGCCGGTGGAGCCGTCGTACATGGAGGCATTTGCCAGATCCATGCCGGTGAGTTCCGAGATCATGGTCTGGAACTCGAAGATCGCCTGCAGCGTACCCTGCGCGAACTCCGCCTGGTAGGGCGTGTAGGAAGTGAGAAATTCGCCGCGTTGGACGAGGGCGTCGATGACCACCGGCCGGTAATGGAAATACGCACCGGCACCGAGGAAACTGGTATAGCCGTCCCCATTCTCTTTGGCGCGCTGCTTGAACCAGTCCACGATTTCGGACTCCGCCATCTGACGCGGGACATTTAGATCCCGAGTCAGCCGGTATTCGGCGGGAATGGGAGCAAAAAGATCGTCCACGGAGCGGATGCCGATCGCTTTGAGCATGGCCTCGCGATCCGCGGGAGATTTAGGCAGATATCTCATAAGGGCCTTATATAGATGTGGCTAGTAGTCGATACGATTGTGGCATGCCGCAATCCGGTTTGGGGAGGAGAGAAATCACTGCTCAAAGTGCGATCCGCAATGCCATGGATCCGTATTTTCCTTCGGCATTGGAGATTTTCACTTTTGCAATCTTACTTCCAACTTCTGCAATGCTTTTAGTGTCCCGCCTCTTCGTTGGCGAATTTTTCGTAATCAGCTGCGGAAAGCAGTGCGTTCAGTTCGCCCGGATCCTTCAGCTTGAGCTTGACCATCCAGGACCCGTGCGCGTCTTTGTTTACGTTCTCGGGTGAGGTCGCGAGTTCGCCATTGATTTCGGCGACGGTGCCCGAGGCGGGAGCGTACAAGTCCGACACGGCTTTTACCGACTCCACCGTTCCGAAAGTCTTGCCGGCCGTGAGTTCGGTCCCGACCTTAGGCAGATCGACGAAAACGATGTCACCCAGCGACTCCTGCGCGTAATGCGTGATGCCGATCGTGCCGTCGGCAGTGATCCACTCATGCTCTTTTGTATATTTGCGGTCGGTAGGATAAGGCATTCGCTCTTAGCTCCTGGCTCTTAGCTGTTAGCTCTTCCTTCGTGAACCTTAGTATCCTTGGTGGCTTACGGTTTTCCTCTGTGAACCTCGGTGTCCCCCGTGGTTAAGCCTTCTTCGGACGCTTATAAAACGGTGTCGGTACGACCTGGGCTTTTACTCCTTGTCCGCGGATTTCAACTCTCACCGTGGCGCCCAGGGCCGCATGTTCGGGCGGCACGTAGGCCAGCGCGATATTTTTCTTCAGAAACGGCGCCGGAGATCCGCTGGTGACATAGCCAATCTCGCGGCCGCCCTCGTTGAGTACTTTGTAGCCGTCCCGGGCAATGCCGCGATCGATCATCTCCAAACCAACAAGAGTCTTCTTTACCGTGGAAGCTTTCAATCTTTCCAGGGCCGGCCGCCCGATGAAGTCTGGCTTCTCCATTTTGCAGAAACGGTCGAGGCCCGCTTCCCAGACGTTGATCGTGTCGGAAATTTCGTGCCCGTAGAGTGGCAGCTTGCCTTCCAGCCGCAGCGTGTTCCGGGCGCCCAGGCCGCAGGGAATCACACCAAATTCCTTTCCGGCTGTCAGGATTTCGTTCCACACCCGGGCGCTGGTCGCTTCATCGTTAGGGATATAGATTTCGAACCCGTCTTCGGCCGTGTACCCGGTGCGGGCAATCAGAATATTCTTCAGACCACAAACCGTACCACGCGTGACCCAGTAAAATTTCACCGCGCTCAGGTCGGCGTCGGTGAGCTTCTGGAGCAGGTTGACACCTTTCGGCCCCTGGATCGCGATCTGGGTGAAATCATCGGAGAGATGTTCGAGACAGCATTTGTAGTTATGCGTGTTGTCGCGCACCCAGCCAAAATCCTTTTCGCGCGTGCCTGCATTAATCACGAGCAGGTAGTCTTCTTCGCCCAGCCGGTGGACGATCACGTCATCCACGAATGTCCCCTGAGGATAGAGCAGCGCCGAGTACTGCGCCTGCCCAATGGCGAGCCGCGAGGCATCGTTCATTGAGATGTGCTGTACCGCCTCCAACGCGGATGGCCCAGACAGCCGGATATCGCCCATGTGGCTGACGTCGAAGATGCCAACTCCGGTGCGCACCGCCATGTGTTCGGCAATAATGCCGCAGCCTATCGAGGAGGGGTATTCAACCGGCATATCCCAACCGCTGAACTCCACCATCTTCGCGCCCATCTGACGATGGACGGCATTCAGCGCCGTCTTGCGCACTACCGGCGGAGTGACCTCAACAGCAGACAAGAAATAAACCTCAGGTCGGACAGTGGCTGGGCTGCCAGGATACGGAACTGTTTAAGTTAACATCCGCGCGGGAAGGGCGGCAAGGCTAGGGTCGCAGATGGCAGATAGCAGAAAAATCAACTTTAGCTGGTATCTTGGGGTCGGAAGTACGGTGTTGGTCTTCCTGCCCCTGCCCCCTGCCACCCGCGTTACTTCCGTGACGTTCTCCCGCGCATCGGCTCGCGCTAGAGTGCAACTATGTCCTCTAGACCAGGCGTAAGCCGCATCGTCTGCGCCCAATGTGAGCGCCCGGAAGCGAGTTGCGGGTGCGAGAAATTCTGCGTGTACTGCCAATCCCAACTCGACGTGCGCCTGTGCACCGACGGCCTGTTCTATTGCGAAGCCTGCCGCACGGCATGCGACTACAAGGTAGCGGAGAAAGACAAATAGACCAGTTTCCGTTTGCCCGGACGTAGCGTTTCTGCCCGTACGTCGATCGGAGACTCGACCCGGGATGAGGCTCAAAACCAGCGACTAGCCACTAGCAACCAGCAACTATTCAGATCACCACCGCTTCCTTGTACTCCCCGTACACCTTCCGCATGGCGTCGGAAATTTCTCCCACGGTGGCATTTGCCTCGACCGCGGTCAGAATTCGAGGCATCAGATTTTCGCTCGAGCGCGCCGCTTCTTCGACTGCCCGGATCGCGTCCTGGCAGGGCTTCGCGTCGCGTTTCGCGCGCAGCGCGCGCAGTCGCTCCACCTGCTTCTGCTCCAGCCCTTCGGCGATATGCTGGGTCGGCACGGCCTTTTCGTGGTCGATCGCGAACCGGTTCACGCCGACCACCACGGCTTCCGCGTGGTCGACCGCCTGCTGGTACTGGTAGGCGGCGTTCTGGATTTCCTGCTGCACGTATCCGCGTTCGATCGCCTTGAGCATGCCGCCCATGGCATCGATCTTGCCGAGATAGTCGTCCGCCCGCATTTCAATCTCGTTGGTAAGCGATTCGATGTAGTACGACCCGGCCAGCGGGTCCACGGTCTGCGGGGCACCCGACTCAAACGCAATAATCTGCTGGGTGCGCAGGGCAATGCGCGCCGACTGCTCGGTGGGCAGGGCCAGCGCCTCGTCAAAGGAATTGGTGTGCAGCGACTGCGTACCTCCCAGTACGGCTGCCATCGCCTGGATTGCCGTCCGCACAATATTGTTTTCCGGCTGCTGCGCGGTAAGCGTCGAACCGGCCGTCTGGGTGTGGAAGCGCAGCATCCACGACTTCGGATTCTTCGCCTGGAAGTGGTTGCGCATGATCTTCGCCCACATTCGGCGGGCGGCGCGGAACTTCGCCACTTCTTCCAGAAAATTACTGTGCGCGTTGAAGAAAAAGCTCAAGCGTGGAGCAAACCTGTCGACATCGAGCCCGGCTCGGATGGCCGCTTCCACGTAGGCAATGCCGTTGCCCAGGGTGAACGCAACTTCCTGCACAGCGGTGGATCCCGCTTCGCGCATGTGATAGCCGGAGATGGAAATCGTGTTCCACTCGGGCAGGTTGTTGTTCGTCCATGCAAATATGTCCGTAATGATGCGCATTGCCTGCTGCGGCGGATAGATGTACGTCCCGCGCGCGATGTATTCCTTCAGCACATCGTTCTGAATCGTGCCGGAGAGCTTGCGGACGTCCCTTCCCTGGCGCTTTCCCACGGCGATGTACAGCGCCAGCAGGATCGAGGCGGTGGCGTTGATGGTCATCGAAGTCGAAATTTCCGTCAGGTTGATGCCGTCGAACAGCCGTTGCATATCTTCGATGGAATCAATTGCAACGCCCACCTTGCCCACTTCTCCCATCGCCAGCGGATTGTCGGAATCCAGCCCAATCTGGGTGGGCAGATCAAAGGCCACCGAGAGGCCGGTGGTGCCATTGGCGAGCAGGTATTTGTAGCGCTTGTTGGACTCCTCGGCATCACCCATACCGGCGTACTGGCGCATGGTCCAGAGCCGGCCACGGTACATGGTGGCCTGCACGCCGCGGGTGAAGGGAAACTGACCGGGGTATCCGGCTTCGCGATCGTAGTCCCAGCCGGCAAGCTCCGCCGGGCTGTAAAGCGCGCGAACTGGAATGTGGGAGGAGGTTTGCGGCTCCGGAACTTCCGGCTTGGACTTGGTGGGAGGCTCTGCGGTCTTAATATCTTTCATCTTGCCTGTCTTTCTTGGCGCTATTGGCGCACTGTGCGGTTCAACTCCTCCGCTTCACGCGCCAGAACGAACTTAGCCCGAACCAGGTAAATGACAACGTAAAACATGCGGCCACAATCAGCCGGCCCGGCCCGGACGACTGTCCGGAGTGGTACTTGGCGTACTCGCGGAAACCCGCCATGGCGCCGATGCCGGCGAGCACCAGGAAGGTGAAACCGGTCACTTCCAGCCATAACTGCTTGAGCACGCGCCCAACCTGGTGGGTCGAGGCCTGCAATCCGCTCATCACGGCCCCGGCGGTCCGGCTGCGGGTCAACTGCTGGATCGCCACCCGGCCCGCAACCGCAATCTTTTTCGCAGTGGAGACCTTGACCACAGGTCGATTTTAGCAGCGGCGGGGGTTACAATACCCGTGTGCAACGTCACAGGCGATGGTGACGGATAGAGGTGCCAGCGGGGATTGGGGCATTCCGCCGAGAGGGGCCTTCGTGGATCCGCAACTGAAGCAACTGATGAAGGAATTGGGCGAAGCCATCAACGAGTCGCTCTCCGATTCGGAGCAGATTGCCGAAGTCGTCGCTCGCATCAAAGAGGGGGGCTACGACATCCTGCTGGTACTGGAAGCCACCATCGGCATCAGCAAGCAGGGTGAACACACCGAGCACGGCACCGAAGAAACATCCCTGGTTTCCACTCTGAGCACGAATCCGGAATTGAAGATCAGCGACCAGGATATGAAATTCCTGAAATCGCTCCGGATCAAAATCGAAGAAGAAAAATAGCAGCAACAGACCTGCGGCTGGATTCCCTCCGGGCGTATGATTCCGTTCTTCCTTTCCCCCAGCCCTTCGATCACTCCGTCCTGTGACCTGAATCACTGCCTGAAGTGTCCAAAGCGGCGATAAACAACCTGCGGGCCCACGCCGCGGGAGGGAACCCTCCATGTGCCTGGCCATTCCGGGAAAAATTCTCAGTTGTGACGACCTGGGCTTCGCCCGCGCCGGGCGTGTGCAGTTTGGCGGGATCGTGCGCCAGGTGCGGCTCGATTTCGTTCCCGATGCCAACCCCGGCGACTACGTGATGGTGCACGTCGGCTTCGCGATCAGCAAAGTGGATGAGGCGGAGGCCCAGCGCACTTACGAACTGCTGGCCGAAATGGGCGCGCTGGAAGCGGAACTTCCCCCCGACGATTCTCCGGATTCCGCATGAAATACCTGGACGAGTATCGGGACGCGCACATTGCGCGGGCGCTGCTCACCGAAATCACGCAGCAGGCCCGCCAGCCCTGGGTGCTGATGGAGATCTGCGGCGGCCAGACCCACACCATCATGCGTTACGGGCTGGATGAACTTCTCCCTCCCAACATCGAACTTGTCCACGGCCCGGGCTGCCCGGTCTGCGTCACTCCGCTGGAAACCATCGACAAAGCGCTGGAGCTCGCCTCGCGGCCGGAAGTGATTCTCGTTTCCTATGGCGACATGCTGCGGGTGCCCGGATCGCATGCCGATCTTTTTCAGGTCAAAGCCGCGGGCGGCGATGTCCGCGTCGTGTACTCTCCGACTGACGCCCTCAAGATTGCCCGCCAGAACCCGGAACGCAAGGTGGTGTTTCTGGCCATCGGGTTCGAGACCACCGCGCCGGCCAACGCGATCGCCGTCTGGCAAGCGAAACACGAGCGGATCGAAAACTTCTCCGTGCTGGTTTCGCACGTGCTCGTGCCGCCGGCAATTCGTGCGCTGATGACCTCTCCCGATTGCCGGGTCAACGGCTTCATTGCGCCCGGCCACGTTTGCACCGTCATGGGCTGCGGAGAATATGAAGCGCTCGCGCGCGACTTCCGCGTGCCGATCGTGGTCGGCGGTTTCGAGCCGGTCGATCTTCTCGAAGCCATCCTCCTGCTGGTCCGGCAACTCGAGAAGGGTGAGAGCCGAGTCGAAAACCAGTATGTCCGTTCGGTGAACTACCAGGGCAACTTGCCCGCCCAGCGCGTGGTCGAGGAGGTGTTCGAAATCGCCGACCAGAAGTGGCGCGGCATTGGCATCATCCCGCGGAGCGGCCTGCGGGTGCGCGAAGAATATGGCGACTACGATGCTTCGCGGATTTTTCACCTCGCTTCGATCACCGCCGAAGAGCCCGCCGAATGTATCAGCGCGAGAGTACTGCAGGGTCTGAAGAAACCGACAGACTGTCCCGCGTTCGGCATGCGCTGCACGCCGCACAATCCGCTGGGCGCGCCCATGGTCTCTTCCGAAGGAGCCTGCGCCGCCTACTACAACTACCGCCGCAACCTGTGTGGGTCGGCCACTCTTGCCCGACAAAGTCCGGAGGCAAGCTGAGAACGCATGGCGAAAAAGACCAATTCGCTGGAACAGCTCACCTGCCCGGCACCGCTGCCCGTGAAGGACACTATCGTCCTCGGCCACGGCAGCGGAGGTCGATTGAGCGCCGAGTTGATGCGTTCGATTTTCCTGCCCGCGTTCGAAAACCCGGTTCTGGCGCGGCTTGACGACCAGGCCATTGTCAGGGTGGACGGCACGCGTCTGGCATTCACCACGGATTCGTTCGTCGTCAAGCCGCTTTTCTTTCCCGGCGGCGACATCGGATCGCTCGCCGTCCATGGCACGGTGAACGATCTCGCCATGGGCGGCGCAACACCGCTGTTCTTGAGCACGGCGTTCATCATCGAGGAAGGGCTTCCCATGGAAACGTTGCGCCGCGTGGTGGCCTCGCTGCGCACCGCTGCCCGCAACGCCGGCGTCGAGATCGTGACCGGGGACACCAAGGTCGTCGAGAAAGGCTGCGGCGACCAGTTGTTCCTCAACACCACCGGGATCGGGCTTGTCGCCGACGACTTGGAACTCTCCGCAAATCGCGCGCGCCCCGGAGACCGGGTGCTGCTGAGCGGCTCCATCGGCGAGCACGGAATTGCAATTCTGGCGCAGCGCGAGGGCCTGGAATTCGAGTGTCCAGTGGAGAGCGACAGCGCGCCGCTGCATACGCTGGTGGCCGGCATGCTTAAAGCCAGCCGCGAGATCCGCTGCATGCGCGACCCCACGCGCGGTGGTGTCGCCAGCGCCCTGAACGAAATCGCCGAGCAATCACACGTCGGAATTCAACTGGAAGAAAGCGCGATTCCGATTCGCGAAGAAGTGCGCGGCGCCTGCGAAATGCTGGGCCTCGATCCGCTGTATGTCGCCAACGAAGGCAAGCTGATCGCGATCGTCGCACCCGGTGCTGCCGATTCGGTTCTTGAAGCGATGCGTTGCCATTCGCTGGGCAGGAACGCGCAGATCGTCGGTACCGTTCGGGAATCACCTTCTCCGTTGGTAACGATGCGCGGCGCGCTCGGCACCAGCCGCATGGTGGACATGCTTCCTGGCGACCAGTTGCCGCGTATTTGTTGAGGGACTCGTGCACGAGATGGGAATTGCCAGTTCGATCCTGGAGGGCGTGGCGACTGAGATGCGCCGGCGCCCGGGATGCCGCCCCCTGAAAGTCGGCGTGCGGATCGGCGAGATGGCCGGCATTGACCCCGAGTCTCTGCGGTTTGCCTTCGACGCCCTGATCCTCGATACCGAACTGCAGGGCCTGGGACTCGACGTCGAGTACCGGCCGCCGCGTGCCCGTTGCCGCGAGTGTGCCCGGGAATTCGACGTCCACAATTTCGAACTGCTGTGCCCCGGCTGCGCCAGCCAGAATGCGGAGTGCATCAGCGGGGACGAGCTCGAGTTTGCCTACCTGGAGGTGGAAGACCATGAACCGTGTGCCGCTGGAAGGAAAAGTCCTGAATGAAAATGCCCGCGTAGCGGCGGAATTGCGCGAGCGTTTCCGTCAGCACCAGGTTTTCGTGCTGAACATCATTAGTTCTCCGGGGTCGGGCAAAACCACGCTGCTCGAACGCACGCTCGAGAGTTGGCCTCAAACCCAGCGCGTCGCCGTTCTCACCGGCGATATCCAGACCGAGAACGATGCCGACCGCCTGAAGCGTTACGGATTCCCGGTAAAACAAATCACCACCGGCGGCACCTGCCATCTCGATGCCCGCATGATCGAAAAACACATCTCGGAGTGGGATCTGGAGAGACTGGACCTGCTGATCATCGAGAACGTCGGCAACCTGGTCTGCCCGTCCAGCTATGACTTGGGGGAAGCCGCCAAGATCGTGCTCCTGAGCGTCACCGAGGGCGAAGACAAGCCCCTGAAATACCCTTCCATCTTCTTCAAGTCGGAGTTACTGGTGCTGACCAAGACCGATCTGCTGCCGTATGTGCCGTTCGATGTTCCCGCGGCAGTGACGAACGCGCGCCGCGTGCATCCCGCCATGGAGATTGTGAGAGTGTCCTGCCTGACCGGCAACGGCATGCGCGAGTGGCTCACCTGGCTGGAACACCGCAAGGGCGCCTTTCTGACGGAACTGGCACAATCGGTCGCCGAAGTCGGCTAACCAACGGGCCACGGGGCCTGTGGAAAGCTCCTCGCGGACTGGACCAGAAACCGCGCTGGGCAAGGGTTTCGGCTTTCTAATCTACCACTTACCTTAGTGGCACTTTGGTGGGTGTTTCTTGGCACCCGCGTGCCATTTTCAGATCGGCGGTGTAGTTCTACATTCCGGATTGAGCAGTTCTGGGGGAGGGCTGCCCGGGCGTCCTGGATTCGAAAGAGTCCGGGGCGCCTGTTTAATTTTGCGGCAAGGATTTCCGCTCGCAACCGCCCGTGGATTCTTTCACCTGCCGCGGCGGGATTTGCAAGGGGAGCCCGGGATTTTCTGGCTTTGCCGGGTTTTTCGAGGCATACTAATCGCAGCGTTCCCCGCGCTTAGTTCATTTCTTCAGGGATCTTGTGCCCACACTTCAAGACGAAACGCGGATCGAGTTCGCGACCGAACGGCGGCGGGCTCACACTCCTCTTCTTCCGCCCCCTCCGGAGCAGGAACGGCAGCGGAAACGCATGCTGCTCGCCCTGGGCGTGCTGCTGGTGGCCCTGGTTGCGGTAGTAATCAAGGACTGGGACTTCTGGTTTCCGCCGGGCTCTGAAGAGTACGCAACTGATACGGGGAAGAAAAGAATCACCGCAGCTTCGACTCCGGCGCCCGTGAACCCGCCCGCGAATCCCGCGCGCGACCGCAAAGCGACCAGGAACGCCGTTGCCCCGGACGTCCCGTTTACCGCGACCACGGAGCGCGCCGCCTTACCTCCCTTGCAAGTGGAAGTCGTCGCCGGAAACCAGAGACGGACGGTGCCGGCGAGGAACAATGCCATCCAACTGGACGTAGGCACAGGAAGCGCGTCGACACCCGGCAACCCGCCCGTCGCCAGCGCAGAGCCGGTGGTGAAAGTCGCGGATCGTGTGCAACTGTCGCCGCAAACGGCGCAGACCGTGAGCGTACCGGTATCGCCCAGCTACCCCATGCTGGCGCGGCAAATGAAGGTACAGGGCGCGGTCATTCTGCAGGCGCTGATCTCGCGCGAAGGCACCATCCAGGAATTGCAGGTTCTGAACGGCCCGGGCATCCTAGCGGCCGCGGCCCGCGAAGCCGTGAAGCAGTGGCGATTCAAGCCGTACTACCTGAACGGGCAGCCGGTGGAAACGCAGGCCCGGATCACGGTGAACTTCACCATCTCAACCAACTAGTCCGCCGGGATCAGCCCGCCCCAAGGTGACACTCCCCCATGTGACCCACATCACATCTACATGTGGCACGAGTCACCGCCGGGGGTTCTGTCCGGACGCACACTGAATCCGTGATATTCGTCACAGGGCGATGAGCGCTGCAACCCTAAGCGGGCAGCACTCCACCCGAGCGAATGTCCCCCGGGGGTGCAATGTGCTCTCACCATATGGACTCGACATCATCGAAAGCTGCCTGACTTGCAAGATGCGCGCCGACCGCATCTTCTGCGACCTGCCCACCGCCGCGCTCCAATCCTTCGAGGGCATCAAGTATGCGACCGCCTATCCGAAGGGGGCCGTGCTGTTTGTCGAAGGCCAGGCGCCCCGCGGCATCTTCGTCCTCTGCAAGGGCCGGGTAAAACTCTCGATCTGCGCCAGTGACGGCAAGACCCTCATCCTGAAGATTGCCGAGCCCGGCGAAGTGCTGGGGTTGAGCGCCTCCGTCTCCGGCAAAGCCTACGAACTCACGGCCGAGACCATCGATCCCTGCCAGGTGAACTTCGTCAAACGCGACGACTTCCTGCGCTTCCTGAAGGAGCATAGCGAGGCTTGCTTCAAGGTGGCGGAGCAACTCAGCGAAAAATACAACGTGGCCTGCCACGAGGTGCGCGCGCTCGGTCTGTCTCATTCCGCCGGTGAAAAACTGGCCAAGCTGCTGCTGGACTGGAGTTCGAAGAATGGCGAGGCCGTGAAGCAGGAGCCGCGGCTGAAACTCGGCTTGACCCACGAAGAAATCGCCCAGATGATCGGCACCTCGCGCGAGACCGTGACGCGCCTGTTTGCCGACCTCAAGAAGCGCCAGATTCTGCAGACCAAAGGATCCACCCTGGTGATCCGCAACAAGGCGGCCCTGCGTTCGCTGGCGACCACCGGCTAAAGGAGCCGATTGGCCATTCCCTTTCTGGGCCGGCCTTGTGCCTGCGGTCACCGTTTCCGGTGATTGCAGTCACTGTTTCCCCTTTTCCCAAGGACTATGAACGATGCAGGAGAAGGTTATGTCCCAAAGCTGTCTCGACTGCGTGCAGCGCACAGAGCGTGTCTTCTGCGACCTGACGTCGGATGCGCTCGAAGCCTTCGACGGAATTAAGACTGCCCAGTCCTTTCCCCGGGGCACCGTGTTGTTCCGCGAGGGACAGCCCGCCCGGGGCGTCTTCCTGCTCTGCGAAGGCCGCGTCCGCCTCTCTCTCTGCTCCGAGAATGGCAGCCGCCTGACGCTGCGTGTCGCCACTCCTGGAGAAGTGCTCGGACTCAGCGCCTGCCTGTCGGGAGGCGCCCATGAGGTCACGGCGGAAGCGATCGAACCGGTGCAGATCGCCGGAGTCCGGCGCAAGGACCTGTTGCATTTCCTCCGCGAGCATGCCGAAGTTTGCCTGCAGGTCGTCAATCTGCTGAGCGAAGACTTGCATGTGGCGTACGATCGCGTGCGGGCCGTCGGACTGGGACGAGCGCGGCGGTCCCGGCCTTCCCCGGTACACTAGCCCGGCTCGACCGAACCCAGTTTTTCCTTAGCGCTCTTCTGCGTCCCTCCCCTCCACTTTGGGCTACCCCCCTTCGCCTACTTGTGCCCCTGCCTCGGTTGACCCCAAATTAGCCCCAAGGCCATTTTCCATTCTTGCTTGCGTCGCAGGAGTGGCCGGATGGCACGATCCGATTTCACGGGCCTGGGAAAACAGGAGTGCGTTCATGAAAAGATTATTTTGGATCCCACTGGTTCTCGTCCTCTCTCTCCTCTCGTTGCCTGCCCTGGCGGCCGAAGAACGCCAGCCCGGCAAGGCAGCCGACGCGGCGCAGTACGCCGGCTCGGACGTTTGCCTGACCTGCCATGAAGACGTCTACAAGAAACAGTTCGAGGGCACACCCCATTTCCAGACCACCAAGAAAAACGGCCACGGATGCGAATCCTGTCATGGTCCGGGCGCGGAACATGTGGCGGGCGGCGGCGACAAAACCAAAATCGTCCGCTTCGCCGACCTGTCGCGCTCCGAAGCCAGCCAGCGCTGTCTGCAGTGCCACGGCGAGTCTCACGCGCAGCGCCGCTTCGGCGCCTCCGCGCACTCCGGCAACGATGTGGGCTGCCTCGACTGCCACAGTCCCCACCATGCCAAAGAATCACAGCACTTGCTCGTCCAGGCCCAGCCTGACCTCTGCTACGGCTGCCATGCCTCGACCCGCGCCGACTTTGCCCGACCCTACCGCCATCGCGTCAATGAAGGGCTGGTGCAGTGCAGCGATTGTCACAACGTGCATGGCACGGCGCAATTGCGCCAGGTTCGTGCCACGCCCGGCGGCGACGCCGTCTGCTACAAGTGCCACGCCGATAAGCAGGGGCCATTTCTCTACGAACACATGCCGGTGAAGACCGAAGGCTGCAGCAGTTGCCACACCGCCCACGGCTCGACCAATCCGCGCTTCCTCCGTGTCTCCCAGGTCAACCTGCTGTGCCTGCAGTGTCATAGCGCGCCGGCGCTAGGGCCTTCCGGGCCGGCCCACAACCAGTCGCAGAAATATCAGGCCTGCACCATGTGCCACCAGGCGATTCATGGCTCGAACTTGAATGCTGCATTCATGAAGTAGGGGAGGAACCCATGTCGAAGCATTGCGATATCAGAACAGATGAGCGGGGCGGTTCTTTCCGGTTCTTGCCGGAACTCCGGAGGCACTTCGTGAAAGCAAAATCACTGTCCTGCTGGCTGGCCGTTCTTGTGCTCGCCGGTTTGGGATGGTCCCAGTCTGCCGCCGGGCCGGGCAGTTCTTCGCCGGGAGAGGTGAACTACGGCGGATACCGCGTCCACCAATCGATTGAGGCCGGCTACCGCATTTCCGACGAGACCGGCAACGGGAGCATGTACGACAGCCTGGTCAACGAGCACGAAGGTCTCCGCTTGTTCGAGCAGACTCTTTCCATGCAGTCGGCCAACCACCAGGGATTGCTGTTCGACGACCTCTTCGTCACCAGCGTGGGATGGGGCGGCGATCCCAGCAACTACCTGCGCATGCGCCTGAGCAAGAACCAGTGGTATGACTTGCGCGGCAGCTTCCGGCGCGACCAGAACTACTTCGACTACAACCTGCTGGCCAATCCACTCAACCCGGCCAACTCCGTCCCGGCGGTGGCGGTCAACGCATCTCCCCACCAGTTCGCTACCCGCCGCCGTATGAGCGATGTCGATCTCACCTTGCTGCCCCATGCCAAGGTCAGCTTCCGGCTCGGTTACTCGCGCAACAACATGACCGGGCCGTCGTTTACCAGCCTGCACGAAGGCACCGACGCCCAGCTTCTCCAGCCCTGGAACACCACCGTCAACGCCTATCGCGTGGGAGTGGACGTCAAGCTGCTGCCGCATACCGTGCTGAGCTACGACCAGTTCCTGAACTATTTCAAGGGAGACACCTCGGCGCAGATCAACTCCCTTCCCTATGCGCTGGCGGGCGGCAAAGCCGTGGACCTGGGCTTGCCTTTCAACACCGGCGCTGCTCAGCCTTGCGCCACTCCGCTGCTGGTTGGTGGTGATGTCAACCCCGCGTGCAACGGGTACTTTGCCTATTCACGCTTCGATGCAACGCGCAATTCGTTTCCCACCGAACAACTCAGCCTGCGCGGCAACTACTTCCGCCGCCTGGAGCTGACCGGAAGTTTCAGTTACAGCTCCGGCGATGTCAAACTGCCGGTGTACTCCGAATTCTTCGACGGACTGCTGACCCGTACGCGCATGCGGACCTCGCAGGAAAACGGATCGTCGCTTGGGAACCGCGTTACTAACGGCGCCGACGCGGGCATCGTTTTGCGCGTAACCGACGGCTTCCGCATCGTGGACAACTTCCGCTTCTTCAACTTCCGCCTGCCCGGCGTGCGGGACTACACCATCGACGCCCTGTTCGGCGCGACCCTGCTTTCCACCGCCAACGTGTTCGACGTGGCCACCTGCCCGCCGCCGTATACCGCCGCCACTTGCCCGCAACACAGTGCGAGTTCCGGAGCGGATCTCACCGCCGTTCACGACGTCAACTTCCTCAAACAGGATCTGAAGAGCAATACGATCGAGTTGCAGTACGACCTGACACGCAAGATCTCCGGACGTCTCGGCTACCGCTTCCAGCGCCGCACCATCTTCGATGCCAGCAGCGACTTTCAGAATCTGACGTTCTATCCCACGCTTCCCAACCGGGGAGCGTGCGCCGGTTTGCCGCTGGTGAATGGCGTCTGCACCACGACCGCGACCTCTACGAGCGCAGACACCACCCAAATCAACGGGCATTCTTTGTTGGCCGGCGTGTCGCTGCGGGCGGCGTACGGGCTGCGCGTCAACTTCGACGGCGAGCGGTTCTATGCCGACCACTCCTTCACCCGCATCAGTCCGCGCAAGGAGTCGCGCTATCGGATGTCGGGCAGCTACACGCCGCGCCCCTGGGCGGTGTTCGGGGCATCCGCCAACCTGCTCTCGAACTCCAACGACGACCTGCTCACCAACTACCGCGGCCATAGCTGCAACTACGGCTTCAATGCCACGCTCAACCCGCGCTCGCGGTTTGGACTGGACCTGGCTTACAACTACAACGACGTAATGCAGGACGGCCTCATCTGCTTCAATGACACGCCCCCGGCAGGCGTGGTTCTCCCGGTCGTCACCAATGCAGGAGACTGTACCGGCCTCGATCCCAACAACCCGCTACTCACCGACAGTTACTACCAGAACAACACGCACTTCGGGATGGGCGCGCTCATGATCAAGCCGGCGCCCCGCGTCACCACTCATTTCGGCTACAGCATCACCAGCGTGGGCGGCAAGATACCCCAGTTCAACATCCTGCAGCCGCTCGGATCGCTGGCCTACAACTATCACCAGCCGCTGGCCAGCCTCGACGTGGATCTGGCACACAATTTCATCTGGCATGCGGGCTGGAACTACTACCAATACAGCGAGAAGGACTTTGCGGGGCCGACCTCGCCACGCTACTTCCACGCCAACGATATGACGCTTTCCCTGAAATACGCTTTCTAGTGCGTGCTGGACCTCCTGGGGCGGCTTTGGCCGCCCCCATTTTCGACTGGTTCCTTCCTCTCTTCGCGTTTTCAACAGGTTTGCAAGTACATGTTCCCTGTGACCCCAATCACTGCCTCGGGTGCGTTGACTCACTGCCCCTATGTTCTTCACCCGCCAAGATAAGAAGTCGTTCATCCTGGGTAAGGGAGGCCGTCCCGCATGGCAAGCACAGCCAGCTGCCGAGCTATGAGAAGCTTGGCCTGCGCGGGATTACTGCTATTGCTGGTTGGGGCCGGGGCCGCTCCGGCAGCCGACATCTCCAACGACGACTGCCTGGCCTGCCACAGCGACAAGAGCATGACCAGGAAGAGGGGCGCGCGGACGGTTTCACTGTTCGTCGATGGCAAGAAGTTTTCCTCTTCGGTCCATAGCGTGCTTTCCTGCACCTCGTGTCATGCGGACCTGGAGGGCAAAGACCTGCCCCACTCGACGCCCCTGGCGAGGGTCCAGTGCGGCACCTGCCACAGCGACGAACAAAAACTGCACGAGAAGTCGCTGCACGGCAAGGCGATTGCCCGGGGCGATTCCCTGGCCCCACATTGTGTCGATTGTCACGGCAATCACGACATCCTCCCGGTCAAGGACCGGCACTCGGCAGTCGCCCCGCTGAACATACCGTTCGTTTGCGGCCGGTGCCACCGCGAGGGCACTCCAGTGCAGATGAACCGGAAGATCGACCAGCACAATATTCTGGAAAACTATTCGGAAAGCATTCACGGCGAGGCTTTGTTCAAGAAGGGGTTGGTAGTCGCACCAAATTGCGCGTCCTGCCACACCCCGCACAGCATCCTGCCCCACACCGACCCCAATTCCTCCATCTCGCGGCGCAACATCGCAGCGACGTGCACCAAGTGTCATGGGCTGATCGAGGAGGTTCACCGCAAGACCATCAAAGGCGCACTTTGGGAGAAGGAGGCACACGTTCTCCCCGCCTGCGTGGACTGTCATCAGCCTCACAAGATCCGCAACGTGTTCTACAGCCAGGGTATGGCGGACGCCGATTGCATGCGCTGCCACAGCAACGAGCACTTGAAGGCCGCCGACGGCCGCGCGTTGTTTGTGCGAGTGGCGGAAGTGGCGGGCTCGCGCCATGCCAAGGTCGCGTGCAGCCAGTGTCATTCCGAAGTCAACGCCTCGCGCGTCCGCCCCTGCGAAACCATCACCCATCCGGTGGACTGCAGCCGCTGCCACGAGGAAGTTGGCCAGCAGTACCAGCGCAGCAAACACGGCCAACTGCTGGCAGCCAATGATGCCAACGCTCCCAACTGCAAGGAGTGTCACGGTACGCACCGCGTTCTCGGGAAACATGACCCCGACTCGGTCACTTTTCCCACCAACGTGCCCACTCTGTGCGGCCGGTGTCATCGCGAAGGCCAGAAAGCCGCCATGCGCTACACGGGGCGGCAGCACGAGATCGTCCAGCACTACAACGAGAGCATCCACGGCAAGGGCCTGCTGAAGAGCGGCCTAACGGTCACGGCTACCTGCACCAGTTGCCACACTGCCCACCTGGTTCTGCCGCGTACGGACCCCGAGTCCACGGTCAACCCGAAGAATGTTCCCGCAACCTGCGGCGCCTGCCACCACGGAATCCAGGAGCAGTTTGTGCAGAGTGTGCACTCTGTCGCGATGACCCACACCGACAAGGAATTGCCGGTGTGCAATGACTGCCACAGCGCGCATGCCATCCGGCGCACCGACGAGACCGGCTTCATGCTCGAAATCATGGGCAAGTGCGGACGCTGCCACGAAGAGATCACCAAGACTTACTTCGACACCTACCACGGCAAGGTGTCGCGCCTGGGCTACACCAAGACCGCCAAGTGCTATGACTGCCACGGTTCGCACGACATCCAGCGGGTGTCCGACCCTCGGTCCCACCTCAGCCGGGCTAATGTGATCGCCACCTGCCAGAAGTGTCACTCCAACGCGACCCGGCGGTTTGCGGGCTATCTCACCCATGCCACGCACCACGACCCGAAAAAATACCCATTCCTGTTCTGGACGTTCTGGGGAATGACCACGCTTCTGCTCAGCACCTTCGTTTTCGGCGGTATCCATACGCTGCTCTGGCTCCCGAAGGCTCTCCAGATGCGCCGCGAACTTCGCGCCGAAGAGGCCAGGGAGCAAGCGCAGCAAAAGGACGCTGCGCAGGTCGAAAGCGCAGCCCCTGGTGAGGACGGAAATCATGCCGACTGATCTCGAATTCCGGATCCCCGATCCGCAACCGTCCCGATCCGGCCTGCCGGAGCCGAAGCGTCCCGAACGGGAGTTTGTCCGCTTCACTCGTTTGCAGCGCACTCTTCATGCCTGCATGATCGTAAGCTTCATCAGCCTGGCCTTGACCGGCATGACGCTGAAATTTTCCTACACGGGCTGGGCGGTTATGCTGTCGCGCCTGCTGGGCGGCTTCCAGACCGCTGGGTACATCCACCGCACCGCGGCCATGCTGATGTTCGGAGTATTTACCACCCACCTCTACTCGCTCTTTCGCGTGAAGAAAGTCGAGCACCGGTCGTGGCGGACCCTTCTATTCGGACCCGACACCATGCTGCCCACTCGCCAGGATCTACGGCAGTTTCTCGGCACCATGAAGTGGTTCCTCGGGAGAGGCCCGCGCCCCCTCTACGGACGCTGGACCTACTGGGAAAAATTCGACTACTTCGCCGTGTTCTGGGGGATCGCGATTATCGGTTCCACTGGCTTGACCCTGTGGTTTCCGGTTTTCTTCACGCGTTTTCTCCCCGGGCAGTTCATTAACATCGCCACCATCATCCACAGCGATGAGGCACTGCTGGCTACCGGGTTCATCTTTACCGTCCACTTTTTCAACACCCACCTTCGACCGGAGAAGTTCCCGATGGATACGACGATCTTCACCGGACACATGCCGCTGGCCGAACTGAAGCGCGACAAACCTTTGGAGTATGAGGCGCTGGTGAAGAGCGGCCAACTCGAAAGCCATCTCGAGGATCCGCAACCTGAGATCGTAGTGCGCACCATCCGCGTATTTGCGTGGATCGCGCTGAGCATCGGTTTCAGCATTGTCGTCTGGATCATCTACGCCATGTTGTTTGCTTACCGGTAGGAGGAAAGTGTCAGTGACGAAGGCAGGTCAACTCGGGATGCTGCTCCGGCTCACTCTTGCGCTCGCCGTACTCTGGTCGTTACCCGCTTTCGCGTCCGACGAAGAGTGCCTGGCTTGCCACGGGGACGCTGGGATGAAGTCCGAGTCCGGCCGGAGCCTGCATGTCGACGCGGCCAAGCACAAGAGCAGCGTCCATGGCGACCTGGGCTGTACCACTTGCCACGTTGGGGTAAAGGAATATCCTCACCCCAAGCCGATGCGCCGGCCATCGTGTGGTACCTGCCACGAAGAGCCGGTCGCACAACTGCCCAAGAGCGCGCACTCCATCCTGGGAGCGCAGGCTTGTGCGAGTTGCCACGGCAGGGCACACGAAGTTCAGCGCGCCGAAAAAGTCGTCCCTCAGCAGTGCGCCACGTGCCACGAAGAGAGTGTCCACGGATATCAATTGGGGGTTCACGCGGTCGCCCGCAAGACGGGCGACACACAGGCTCCGACCTGCCTGGCCTGCCACGGCGGTCCCCATCAGATCCTGGCTGCCAGCGATCCGAAATCCCCCGTGAATCACATCAACATTCCCGGCACCTGCGCCACCTGTCACGGACAGAAATTCGTGATGGGGCGGTCGGGACACAGCACGCAACCGTTCTACTCGTATGAGGAGAGCGTACACGGGCGCGCGGTGGCGAATGGATCCACCAAGGCCGCGGTGTGCACCGACTGCCACGGGGTCCACGAGATTCGCCGGGCGAGCGACGAGAAATCATCCATCTTCAAATTCAATGTTCCGGCTACCTGTGCCAAGTGCCATAGCGCGGTGGAGCAGGAGTTCATGGAGAGTACCCACGGACAGGCCGTGAGCCGCGGCAACTCGCTGGCTCCGGTCTGCACCGACTGCCACGGCATTCACTCCATCAAGGCGCACCTGGATCCGAATTCTTCGGTGAATGCGCAGAACCTGGCACGAGTCACCTGCGCGCGCTGCCACGAGGGCGTAAGGCTCTCGGAGGAATTTGGAGTCGAAGGGCGCAGGTCCACCACCTATCTCGCCAGCTACCACGGACTGGCGTCCAAGCTGGGCTCGCAGATTGTCGCCAACTGCGCCAGTTGCCACGGAGTGCACAACATACTTCCGTCGAACGACCCTCGTTCCACGATTTCCAGAAACAACCTGGTGCACACTTGCGGGCACTGCCACCCAGGAGTTTCGGAAAAATTCGCCCTGGGCAAGGTTCACGTGGACGCGCCCATCTCGGCCGACATCGGGAGCGTCGCGGTGCGCTGGGTACGGCGCTTCTACCTGAGCATGATTTTCGCCGTGATTGGCGGCATGGTGCTGCACAACCTCATCATCTGGCGGCGGAAAGCCATCCTTCGCCGCGATGTCTACCCGCGCACCGTTACCCGCATGAATCGGAACCAGCGCTGGCAGCACCTTGTCTTGCTGGCCTCCTTCCTCACCCTGGTCATTACCGGGTTCGCGCTGAAGTATCCGGACTCGTGGCTGGCCGCGATCCCGCTGATGGGTGAAAAACTCCGGGGCATCGTTCACCGTTTTGCCGCGGTGCTGATGATGGGCGCGGGCGTGTACCACCTCGTCTATCTCATCCTGACCCGCGACGGGCGCCGGTTGGTTGTCGACCTCCTCCCCGAACCCAAGGACGCCACCGACATGGTCGCGATCCTGCGCTACTACCTTGGCATGGGTGGGGAGAAACCTGAATTCAAGCGCTTCAACTATGCCGAGAAGGCCGAGTACTGGGCGCTGGTATGGGGCGTGATCGTGATGGCTTCCACCGGAATCATGCTGTGGGCCAAGGTCACGGTTGGCCAGGTCATGCCGCGCTGGAGTTTCGATGTCGCGACCGCCATCCACTTCTACGAAGCGGTGCTGGCTTCGCTGGCCATCGTCGTGTGGCATCTGTATCAGGTGTTTCTCGATCCCGACAACTATCCGATGAACTGGGCATGGTGGGACGGCAAAGTGTCACTGCACCATTATCGCCAGGAACATGGCCTGGACAGCGCAACGCTCCTGGACGCGGCGCAGGGCGATTCAACAGCCACTCCGGTCCCTCCGGCCAGCGATGGCAAGGGCGCCGAAAACCGCGCAACTGCGCCGGAAGAAGTGAACGTGGAACGCGACGGGTAGAAACTCGCCGGTTCCAGGCGTCCAAGTTCTGCAGGATTCTGATATAAGCTACTGACTTCATACGATCTGCTGGAGGTCGATCCGCATCATGTCCGATTCAGGCCAGAACGCATCCCCGCTAGCGCACGGATTTGAACGCATTCGCGAACTCTTGCGCAATCCCATCTCGATCATTGGTCTCGCGGTGGCCGTCGTCGCCTTTGGCAATATTCTTTTTCTTGTTTTTATCGACCTGACGCGATCGCACCCCAGCCCTTACCTCGGCATCCTCGCCTACATGGTCGCCCCCGCGTTTCTGGTCCTCGGCCTGGCGATCGCGGTATTCGGCGCCCTGTATTACCGGCGCAAGCGGCGCGAGTCGGCCGGTTTCACGACCCACACCATGCGCCTTGATTTCTCGGATCCCGCGCAGCGTGGCGCCGTCGCATTCTTCATGACGTTCATCGTGGTTTTCATCGGGATGAGCGTGATTGGCAGTTACCGCGCGTACGAGTTTACCGACTCGGTGAGTTTCTGCGGACAGCTGTGCCACTCCGTGATGGCGCCCGAGTTCATTGCCTACCAGCAGTCTCCGCATGCGCGGGTGGCTTGCGTGGATTGCCACGTCGGGGCAGGCGCCACCTGGTACGTGAAGTCGAAACTCTCCGGGGCACGCCAGGTGTTCAAGACTGCGCTCGGCACTTTTCCCCGGCCCATTCCGACCCCGGTCCATAATTTGCGCCCGGCGTCCGATACCTGTGAAACCTGTCACTGGCCGAAAAAGTTTTATGGCGCGCAGTTAAAAGTGTTCAACCATTTCTCCAGCGATGAAAAGAACACGCCCCGCCAGATCCAACTTCTCATCAAGACCGGCGGTGGCGACCCGGCGACCGGCGAACCGGAAGGCATTCACTGGCACATGAATATCTCGAACGAGATGTCGTACATCGCCTCCGACGAGCAGCGCCAGATTATCCCCTACATCCATGTCAAGGATGCGCAAGGCCGGGTGACCGAGTACTTCGCCAAGGACGCCAGCCTGACCAAGGACCAGATCGCCAAGGCCGACCAGCACCGCATGGATTGCGTCGATTGCCACAACCGGCCGACGCACATCTACGTGCCTCCCGACGTCTCGGTCGACCGCTCGCTGAGCGCGCACCGCCTGGATATCACGCTGCCGTTCCTGAAGGCGCAATCGGTCGTCGCGCTTACCGGAAAGTACGACACCACCGACGCGGCCATGCAGGGCATCGCCAAGACGATTTACGAGTTCTACAACAGCAAGTACCCCGACCTGGCCAGGAACAAGCAGCCCGAGATTCGCGGGGCCATTGACGAACTCCAGCGGATCTTCCGCCTCACCATCTTTCCGGAGATGAAAGTCGACTGGACGACCCATCCCAGCAACATCGGACACTTCTACTCCAGTGGCTGTTTCCGCTGCCACGACGGCAACCATGTCAGCCCCGAGGGGAAGGTGATTCGCAAGGATTGCACGATCTGCCACACCATCCTGGGGCAGCAGGAAAACGCGGTGAACATCTCGTCCATGCCGGGTCTGGAATTCAAGCACCCCGTGGATCTGGGCGACATGACGGCCGTCAATTGCAGCGATTGCCATAGCGGCGGAGTCGGCCCATAGCTGCGGAGGGACGGGCACATTCGCCCGTCCAGGCGGAAGGCAACTCCGCAGACCCCGCCGATTCAACAACTTCCCCCGGTGATCCACGTCACATTTTCTAGTGACCCCAGTCACGGCCCCTAGTTCACAGCTCCCCTATCGTGGCTCCAGGGTGAGATCAATCTCCAGGGTTTCGAAGGAGTCGTGAACATGCCGGCAAATGGCCAGGGGCAGCATTCCGCAGCAGCAGGCGAGTTCAAACCGCGGCTGATTTTCTGGGAGGTCACCAAGGGCTGCAATCTGCGCTGCATCCATTGCCGCGCCACTGCCACCGAACTCAGCTCGCCCACCGATCTCCCGACCAAGAAGGCGCTCGACATCATTGATCAGATCGCGGACATGGCGAATCCCATTCTTGTGCTCAGCGGCGGCGAACCGCTCTACCGCTCCGACATTTATCAGCTCGCGCGCTACGCCACCGACAAGGGATTGCGCGTGGCCCTCGCCACCAACGGCACGCTGGTCACGAAAGAAGTTGCTCGCATGATTGCCGATGCCGGCGTGAAGCGCGTTTCCATCAGTCTGGACGGCGCCGACGCTCACACTCATGACACGTTCCGCGGCATCCCCGGCGCTTTCGAAGCCGCCCTTTACGGGTTCCGCAACCTGAAGGCCGTGGGAATGTCGGTGCAGATCAACACCACCGTCGCGCGCCACAACGCCGACCAGTTGCCCCAGATCCTCGAACTGGCGAAGTCCGTCGGAGCCGACGCTCTGCATACTTTCCTGCTCGTCCCGGTGGGATGCGGGGTGGACATTGCCGCGGAACAGATGGTTCCTCCGGAAGAATACGAGCGCATGCTGAACTGGTTTTATGATCGCTCTCTGGAAGGCGGGATCGAGCTGAAGGCGACCTGCGCCCCACACTACTTCCGGGTCGTGCGGCAGCGCAGAGTCGCGGACCGGCATGAGGCCGAAGCCGCCGCAAAGGCCGCTCCCGTTCCTATTTCTCCATCCGCTCACCCTGCGGACATCGGACCCACGGACGCGCTCATGCCCGGGGGCACCGGCATTTCACTGCGGCCACAAGGGCCTTCCCCCCACACGCACACCGGACATCCCAGCGGGCATCCCAACGACATGAACGCCATGACGAAGGGCTGCCTCGCTGGGACCGGTGTGTGTTTCATCTCGCACGAAGGCGAAGTGTTCCCTTGCGGCTATCTGCCCGCGATCGCCGGCGATTTACGCAAAGAGCAGTTCACCGACATCTGGGCCAATGCGAAAGTGTTTAACGATCTTCGCGAGACCGACAACCTGAAGGGCAAGTGCGGCTGCTGCGAGTTCCGCAATGTCTGCATGGGATGCCGCGCCCGCGCCTACGCCGCCACCGGCGACTACCTCGCCGAGGAGCCGTTCTGCGTGTACGAACCGAAGTCCGCACACCTGAAGGCCAAGGTCATCGAGCGCGCCCACTAAGTTACCTCCTGGAACTGCGGGAAGAGAGCCGAAAGGCCTCTTCCCGTTTCTTGCTGCCTTCCACGTTGGGAATACCTCAGCCCGGCTGCGGCCTATGGTTGGGAGTGTAATCGCCCACGTTTACGAGAGTGATCACTTCCGAATGGCCCCGACAACGCCGTCGAAAATGAGAACCGATACTCCGTTTGGTTGTCCCTCGATTACATTCCAGACCCGTCTAATTTCGCCTACCGGGTAACAAGCTCGGGGAAACGAAACCGGATAAGGGAGCCTGATCTTGGGGAAAGAGCTGAACCCCCAAAATCTCGGAACTCGGGGACCGATGTACTGGAAACCCCATCTGGCAGCAAGAGCGCGCATAGATCGTGCGCGAAACATGAAGGGGATGCTGACCACCCCAAAGAGCAGCGCCAGCACGGCAACCGCGGGAAGGAACTTGAGTAGTGTCACAGCGGCTATTCTGATTCACTCACGCCATCATGTCTAGGATGATTGCCGTGAACAGCGATAGCACTCACGACGAGGATTGGCTGGTCAGGATTGTGGTTGTGTTACGGGGAACGCACGTACTGCACATTTATCGCGTGCCAGACCAAACAGAATCCCTTCGGAATAGATACCTCGCCAGGTCGCGTAATCCAGTCGGGTGGATGGACGGTGCTTTGTCGAGTTCGGTGCCTTCGGATTCCGTGGACAATGGGCGTACAGCGCCTCCACGACCATGTGAACAGGTTGCGCGGGTTGGCTCGGTCTGAGAGCCAAGTTGCTGATAAATCAATTTCACCAGTGACCGGGCTGTAAACAGTACTTTCCCTGTCTCTCACCAGGAAAAGAGGGAAAGGGCCGGTCATCCGTCTGCGAGAGAACCTGGCTAGGAGGCCCGCGCGTTCTTCATCAGTTGCAGGCGGGTGCGGTCGTGTTCTCGAATCTGATTGGTGGTATGAACGGTGCGGCCCAGGTCCGCCAGGCGGCCCAGTTCTTTCTGAATGCCCTGCAGCCGTTCGTGCCTCTGCCCGTGGGCAACCTGATCCAGGGTCCCATTGCCTTTGCGACGCCGATACTGCTCGTTCAGCTCATGGAGCTCAGCGATCTCCGTGCGGAGACTCACTACCTTATCCCGGAGGACTTTTAGATGATCCATGTTCTTAGAATACCAATTTCTGGGGGTCTGCGCTCACGATAACTGAAGCAGGGGATATTCAGGAGTTGGCGGCGGGGACGCGAGCGGGCTTGGCCTTGGCGGCCCGGAGTTGTTCGCTGCTGAAGGTGGCCCCGCAAGTACTGCAGCGCCATCCGGTCATCGGCATCCGGGCAACGTTCGCGGCGTTGGTCCGGGAGGGGCTAAAGGACAAGCCCATTTCGCCACCACACTGCAGACATAAGTGCTTGGCCAAACGACCTCTTTTCTCGGTTCGCGGGCGAACCGTGCGGCCAGAAACCCCACCCTGGGTGTAAACACCCCGGGGTGGGGCATCCGATTGCGTTTACAGGAGTTGCACGTTGTCGGCCTGCAGGCCTTTCGGGCCTTTTACGACCTCGAACTGCACTGCCTGGCCTTCCTGAAGACTCTTAAAGCCGCTCGACTGAATCGCGGAGAAGTGGACGAATACGTCCTCTCCACTGGTCCGGCTGACAAAGCCGTAACCCTTCGCGTCGTTAAACCACTTCACTGTTCCTTGTTCCATATTGGATAGTACCTTGTTTCTTGTGAATTTCCTGCTGAGAAGATTGGCTGCTACTGTGAGGTGGCGACGCAGAGACTATCGGCGGGTCCAGCCCAAAATGGGGCAAATCAAACTAAGCCTGATATCAATGAGATGCGGGTGGGTCGGGAAAGGGTTCACTTACTTTCAGGGCATTAGGATGGCCGGGCTGGCCGCGGCCTACGGGGCTGAAAACCCAGGCGGCCTCGCCTATTTCCAGGTTGCCCCCGGGGCACACGGGAAAGCTCAAGATCAGCGCTTCGACTAGCGGAGTACCGGTGAAGAACCTCGCCGTGACGGTGCAATAGGCGATCATTCAAGGGAAGCCCCGCTCGATGGACGAACGGGGCGCACCCATCTGGGCAGGATTCAGAGCTTCCACAATCTGAGGAAAGGCGGCGGACAAGAGTGTCCGCCCCACACCGGATCAGCAGGCCAACTGATCGCGGGTAAGCTTCAGGCCGCTGAGATTGCCCAGGATGGTGACGGCGATCTGCTCGGTGCGGAAGAACTGGTCGGCGGTCTCCTGCAAGTCCTGGGCGGTGACCGCTTCGATGCGCTCGATCAGTTCGTCCAGGCCGTAGAAGCGGTCGAAGTACATCTCCTGCCGCGCCAGGTTCGACATGCGCGCGGTGGAAGACTCAAGCGAGAGCATCAGGCTTCCTTTGAGCTGGTCCTTGGCGCGACGCAATTCTTCGTCGGGCACCGGCCCCGACTTCAGGTCGCGAAACTCCTTCATCACGCACTCCACCACTTTCACCGCCGATTCCCGGGAAGTCCCGGCGTACACGCACATGCATCCCGTGTCGCGGTAGGGATTCAGGTCGCTATAAATGGAGTAAGCCAGGCCCTGGCGCTCGCGAATATTCTGAAACAGGCGCGAACTCATGCCCCCGCCCAGCAGTGTGTTCAGGACGTAGGACGCGTAACGCTTCTCGTGCGCGATGGGATGCGATGGCACGCCCAGACAGATCTGCACCTGCTCGAGTGACTTCTTGTTGCGCAGGTTGATGCGCGAAAATACCTCGGGCGGTTGCGAGTGATAGCCGTTCTTCACCGGCTTCATGTGCTGGAAGTGTTTCGCCACCAGATCCACAAATTCCTGGTGATTGAGATTGCCGGCAGCGCTGACCACGACGTTTTCCGGGGCGAAGCGGTGGCGGTAGAAATCGGCGACCACGGGCCGTTCGAATTTCTTCACCGTCTCGCGCGTGCCCAGAATCGGCTTGCCCAGCGGATGGTCCTTCCAGAAGCTCTGGGTGAAAATTTCGTGGACCAGGTAATCCGGATTGTCCTGGTCCATCTTGATTTCTTCGAGAATGACGCCGCGCTCGCGGGCAATGTCGTTGGCGGCGAACACGGGATGGAGGACCAGGTCGCTCAACACGTCCATGGCAACGGGCAGGTGCTCATCCAGAACCTTGATGTTGAAGCAGACGCATTCCTTGGCGGTGAAGGCGTCCATGTTGCCACCGATGGAATCCACCTGGCGCGCGATCTCTTCGGCCGAGCGGTTCTCGCTGCCTTTGAACACCATGTGCTCGACAAAATGCGAGATGCCGTTCCATTCGGTGTCCTCGTCGCGCGAGCCGGCCTTGATCCAGATGCCGATGGCGACGGAGCGGAGGTGCGACATCTGCTCGGTGATGACCGTCAGTCCATTGGTCAACACGCGACGATGAATGTTGCGGGTCTCTTTCACCATTTTGCAGCGATTCCTTGATCAGTTGTGGCGGGTGCTACCGCTATTTTCCCACACCGGCGGTCTTCGCAACGAGCGAACTTAAACCACACTATTTTCTGAGAGTTACGGCTGCGGTATCGGGCAGCGTACGATTGACAACCCTGCGCCTGCGTTACACTCGATGCGCGACGTTCCGCAATGCAGCCTGCCCCGCCCAACTCGCTTCTCGGCCTTACGTCTCAGGAACTTACGAATCTGGTCCTGGAATCCGGGCAGCCCGCCTATCGCGCTCAGCAACTATTTGATGCTCTCTACCGGCAGAGGATCGATGCGATCGATCAGATTTCCACTCTCCCCACCGATTACCGGCTGCGGCTGGGCGAAATGGGATGGCAGGTGGGCCTGCCTAAGATTGCGGGCAAGTTCGTATCCAGCGATGGCACGGCGCGGTATTTGATCGAGATGGCGGACGGGGAAACCGTGGAGACCGTCTGGATGCCCGAAGGCGACGGCGGCGAGAGTGGAGACGGCAGCGAGGCTGGGGACGAAATCGAAACCAGTAGCGCGGGGACCGCCTCATGGCGGCGGGCAACGATCTGTGTTTCCAGCCAGGTGGGATGCGCCGTGAACTGCCGCTTCTGCTTTACCGCGCTGCTGGGAGTCAAGCGCAACTTGACGGCGGGAGAAATCATCGGGCAGATCGCGGCCATACTTCGCGACCAGCGGGTGCAGCCGCCGCTGCAGCGCGTCAACCTGGTGTTCATGGGAATGGGAGAGCCATTTCTGAACTACGAAAACTTCATGAAATCGGTCGGCTTGCTGGTCGAAGGCATCGGCATTCCGGAAGCGCGGATGACAGTTTCCACGGCGGGCATTGTGCCCAGGATTCGCGATTTTGGACGGGAGGCGGTGCGGCCAAAGCTCGCCATCTCCCTGAATGCATCGAACGATTCCCTGCGCACCGAAGTGATGCCGCTCAACCGCAAGTGGAACCTGGGTGAATTGATGACCGCGGCGCGCGAGTTCCCGCTGCGGACCCGGGAGCGCCTGACCTTTGAATACGTGCTGCTGGAGGGAGTGAACGACGCGGCGGAACATGCCCGCGAACTGGCGGACCTAGTGCGTGGGATCCGCGCCAAGGTCAACTTGATCGCGCTCAATCCGGGCGCCGAACTTCCCTACTGCACGCCGGCCCAGGAACGCGTGCTGGAGTTCCAGCGCATCCTGGTGGGAGCGGGGATTGCGACTTTCATCCGCCGGCCCCGCGGGCGCGACATCTTCGCCGCCTGCGGACAACTGAAGAGAACAATCGAACTGCCGTCAGCAACGTGAGGGGAACGGATCCACTGATTCCAAGCGTAGGACTGGTGGGGCAGTCAGGAAGTTGTGCTTGCCGCGGCGGTGATTCCGGCGGCATTCCCCGAGCGTTCCCCCTTCACTGCCGCGGGCAGTTCCAGGCGGAAATCCAAGTGCCCATCGGGCGAGCGGCGCGAAAGGATGCGTCCGCCATGCTCCTCGACAATCCGGCGGCATGCACTCAGGGAGAGCGTCTTGGGATCAGCTTCCTCGGAGGTGCGACTAGCCCAATCCGGCGGAGGAGAAGAAAAAGCGCCGCCCGTGAACTCCAGGACGACGGAACTGGCCTCCTGCCGGGTTTGAACGTGGAGCACGGAGCTTCCTTGCGCATGGAGCCGGCTGCTGGTCTGTCCGGCAAGATGCATGCAAACCTGCAGGAGCTGGTTTGAGTCGGCGAGAATCGGAGGAAGGGAAACACCGAGTTCCATGCGGGTGGTGACGCCCTGAGTCTCGAGTTGCGGTTGCAGAAGCCGAAGCGCCGTCTGCAAGACGGAGTTCAAGTCGATGGGCGCAAGGTTGGCGGGCGCCTGCCGCGCGAAGGTCAGCAGACTCGCCACCAGCGTCTTGGTGCGGCGGACTTGTTCGCTGATCCGGGTTGCCTGGCGCTCTTCCGCAGGCTGCATGGGAGATGCACTCAGGAGATCCGAATATCCCAGCATGGCGGTCAGGGGGTTGTTGATCTCATGGGCAGCACCACCGACCAGGCGGCCGAGAGAGGCGAGTTTCTCGGACTGAAGCAACTGCCCCTGCAGGGTTTTCAGATCCTCATACGAGCGCCGGGAGCTTTCGAGCAAGTGGGAAAGTTCGCCTGCCAGCAGGTTCTGACGCCAGAACACCATGATCCCCATGACGATCATGGTGAAAAGGCTCAGCGCGATGCGAAATTTCTTGATCGACAAGGGAGACGCCGCATCCAGTTGAGAGTGCAGCGCAAACCAGGGGAGGCTGAAGACGGCCACCATGCCGAAGCGAGTCACCCAGACACCAAGTGGGGACTGCGAGCGATACGTGGTTTCGTTCAGCGAATATCGCGGGGCGAACTTTCCCAGCACCGCGATCCAGGCGATGGAAACAGTCAACGGGATGTCATAGATGCTTCCGCTGTAGTAAATCTGATGACCAATGGCCCAATTGGCAACGTACGAACTGGAAGCGTAAAGGGCGCTCGCTCCGAGCAGTTGCGCGTAAAGATGGCGCCAACCTCCCTCCGCCCCCTGCACGAGAAGGGTCAGAGCGACCAGGAGAACAAGTTTTTCCGTCAGATACACCTGATTGAAGTTGTTGCTGTAAATCGCCTCATTCACGTGCACGTATTGCCAGGGGATCACGGCGTACACGTAAAGAAACAGCCACCAGGTGAGCAGTAAAGCAAAATCGAGCATGCTGATTCGGGCATCCCGCTCGTCCTGCTGCTGATGAGGGGCCAGGGCCAGCGCGGCCATCATCGGCACCAGGTGCAGGAAAAGCACGACATCTCCAGCGAAGGGATCCGGAACATCCCGCCGGCGCACCACCTCGAAGTAGTTCCACATTCCCTGATAGGTGAGCCAGAACAGGATCCCGGCGGTCATCAGCATCCAAAACAGCCGGATGCGGCGACTGGGGTAGCGGGAGCGGAGCAGATTGGGATAGAAAGCAGCGATGACTGTAAGCAGGAGCGCGGTCTGGATCAAGTCGTTGGCAATGGTGAGGGCGTCGCCGCGGGGCATGAACAGCGACACGCCGAACTGCGCCACCACCAGGGTGGCCAATAGCACGATCCAGAGCTTGTCGCGGACAGACAAACGGACTTCTCCGAGGTCATTCTAGAGTGTCTAAGACAGAACGCGGGCCGGAAATGCTTACCAGAGTAACCAGCAGAATACATTCTCGCTGCCGGAACGCGGAGGCCGCCGGGAGCCTCTGGGCGGAAGTTCGGAATAGGGGCCGGGAGAGCGCGGTTCCGTCCCGAGGCACCAGCAGGGGTAAAGCGACGATTCGAGGTTTGGAACTCGGGGCTGTTGCCCGTAGAATGAGGTCCCGTGCCTTGGCTTGCTCCTCATTACCGTAACTTGTGGCGCTTCCGGGCGCCCCTCAGTTCCAGCGAGATCCGGCGCACGGAACGCTGGCTGGCCACGGCTCGGGTGTCGCTCACCACTGCCGCCCTGGTCACGCTTTGGATGGAACCGGCGCGCGGCGTGGTCTATTCCCGCGGGCTGTTCTGGCTGTTGACGGTCTACCTGGTGCACGCCGTGGTGGTGATGCTGCTGGTGCGCGTCCGGCGCCAGTCCACCCGCTCCTTTCGCCTGGTTGTGCATGGCGCCGACATTATGTGGCCGGTGCTGATGACGCTGTTTACCACCGCCCAGCGGGGACCATTTTTTCTGTTTTTCGTGTTCGTGATGGCAGCGGCGGCGTATCGCTGGGGACTTTGGGAGACAGTGGGTACGGCGATCGCCGCGGTGCTCTTGTTGTGGGCCGAAGCGTTCGGGGTGCACGAGGGCCTCGAGCAGACTGCCAACGCGTATCTGGGGGCGATCCACCTGCCGCAACTGGGGATGCAGCAACTGGATTCGCAGCAACTCTTCCTGACTTCGGTGTACCTGATGGTGCTGGGCCTGCTCCTGGGATACATGGCGGAGAATCAGAAGAAGTTGCGGGCCGAGCGCGCGGTGATTACGCGGGTGCTGGGCTCGACCCGGGTGGAGGCAGGACTGACGGCGACGTTGGAAGAGATCCTGGGCGAGATCCTGAACATCTACGGCGCGCGCCGCGTGATCAGCGCTACCCGGGAAGTGAACAGCTACCGCGTGTTTCTGGCGGAGGTCAATCGCAACGCGGAAGGCCCCGCCACCTTGCGCTGGCGCGAACCGCCCCCGGAGAACCAGGCGGCGTACCTGTTCGACTCGCCGGTGGACGCGTTGTACGCGGAGCGCAGCGCCAAGGGCTACAACACCGTGTTGCTCGACCGCACCGGGATGCGCATCCGCGACGTGGACACGAGTTTTCTCACCCGCCTGGCAGGCGTGGAAAAGTTCCAGTCGATCGCGTCGGTGGCTTTCGTATTTGGACGAGAGTGGTCCGGCCGGGTTTTCCTGTTCGATCCGGAAGTAATCGGGGACCGCGAGGAGGAGCTTCATTTCCTGCAGGAATTCTCGCAGCAGGTGGGCCCGGCGATCTACAACGTGTACCTGATCCGGCGGCTGCGGGAGCGCGCCGGAGCGGCCGAACGGGCGCGCTTCGCGCGTGAGTTGCACGACGGCGCGATCCAGTCGCTGATCGCCGTTGAGATGCAACTGGACGTGGTCCGGCGCCAGTCCGGACAGGCGCCGGTGGTGAGCAGCGAGCTTTCACGCATCCAGAAATTGCTGCGGGAAGAGGTCCTCAAGCTGCGGGAATTGATGCAGGAGATGAAGTCGTTCGAAGTCGATGCGGAACGGCTTCCCGGCTACCTCGCCGACACGGTGGAACGTTTCCGCCGTGAAACCGGGATTTCCGCCGAGTTCACCAGCGAACTGCAGCAGGTGGAACTGCCGCAGAAAGTGTGCCGGGAACTGGCTCGCATCGTGCAGGAGAGCCTGGTCAACGTCCGGAAGCACAGCGGCGCTCACCACGTGCTGGTCCGTCTGGCAAGAAGAGGCGGTGCGCTGCAATTGACCGTGGAAGACGATGGGAAAGGATTTCCGTTCTCGGGGAAACTATCGCAGTCCGAGCTGGAAGCGGCGGGAAAGGGACCGGCAACAATTCGGGAGAGAGTACGCTTGCTGGAGGGCGAACTCACGGTAGAATCAAATCCGGGCCACGGGGCTCGTCTTGAGATACGGATACCCCCGGCGCGACAGGCGAACCATGGACAGACGTAATCAACCCATCCGCATTGTGATCGCCGACGATCACCCAATTTTCCGCGACGGGCTGCGGCGACTGCTTGAGACCGAGCCGGACATGAAGGTGGTTGGCGAAGCCTGCGACGGAAAAGAGGCCGTGAAGCTGGCGGTTGAGATCAAGCCCGACATTCTTCTGCTCGACCTCGCCATGCCGCACCACACCGGACTCGATGCCCTGCGCGACCTGAACACGAATAGTGGGGCGGCAGGATCGGTGCGCATCATCCTGCTCACCGCCGCCGCGGAAAAGAAGCAAGTCGTTGAGGCGTTGCAACTGGGCGCTCGCGGGGTAGTGCTGAAGGATTCAGCCACCCAACTGCTGCTGAAGAGTATTCACGCCGTGATGGCCGGCGAGTATTGGGTGGGTCGGGATAGCGTCTCGAACCTGGTGCAATACCTGCGCAACCTGATGCAGAGCTCCAGCGACGAGTCGAAACAGAAAAAATTCGGGTTAACGCCGCGGGAGTTGGAGATTGTTTCCGCTGTGGTGGCGGGTTATTCCAATCGTGAAATCGCGGAATACTTCAAGATCAGCGAGGACACGGTGAAGCATCACCTCAGCAATATCTTCGATAAACTTGGGGTTTCTACCCGCCTGGAACTGGCGCTTTTCGCCGTGAACCAGGGAATTCCCCTGAAAACAATCCTGTAATCAACAACTTACGACGTCTGTGCGAGTGGCACCAAAGTGCTATACGGGGACACAGGAGTGCTATTTGGAAACTGGGCTCCGGTTGGGTACCCTGTGTTTACCGGGTATGCATGGCGAATGTGTGCGGGAGCGTGCATACCGGACTTGGGGGTTTGACAGTGATCGCAACCTTGCGTCAATTGTGGTCTGAAGAACAGGGCCAGGATGTAGCCGAGTACGCAGTCATGCTCGCGGTAATTCTGGTCATCGTGATCGGGACGGTTCGTCTGATCGGCGGCAATGCTAATAACGTATTCTCGCAAGTGGGAAGCGCGATCGCGCAGTAGTCAGCTCGTCGCCTTCCCGCCCTCCCACCTTGCAACAGCCTATCCATCTCCTCACAGCCAGATGACAACCGCTCGCCCTATTGTGGCGTGGGCGCGGGGGTCTGGGCCGCCTTGTCTGGAGCAGGAGCGTCGGAGACCGCCTTTTCCGGAGTTGAAGTGGGCGCCGACTTATCCGGAGTAGCCGTCTTTTCCGGCGCCGGTGTGGCTGGCCCTGACTGGCTGGCGGGTGATGCAGCGGGAGCCGCAGCCGGGGCGGCCTGAATAGCTGGCGCTTGGGCGCCGAATCTGGTTAAGAACGGGAAGAAGGGCGTGACCTCAAAAGGCATTTTCTCTTTCGGAGAATTCAGCGCCACCGGTTTGGTCTTGATCAGCTCCAGTTGATTGCTCCAGGGATCGACCTTGACCCGTCCACCCAGCGGAAGGGCAGCGACCTGATCGGTCTTCTTGGGATCGAACTGCGGGGACGCGGTCATCAGAGGCGACATGCGGATGGCGTCACCGTTCACCACGCTATCTCCCAGATGGGGCCGGATGAGACTCTTCAGCTGCGGACCACGCACCTGCACCGCCTTCAGAAACAGGCCCGCCGTCGCCAGCTTATCTTTATAGGGAGAATTGTTGAGCAGTTCGACGGCTTTCTTGTCAGCCGCCTCTTCCTCGGTTTTGTCCCGGCCGAAATCCATCCGCTCGAAGGTCCGCTCATCAGGGAAAAACATCCGGTCATTGAAGGCGAGCTTGGTGTTCAGGTGATGTCCGAGGACGATGTGCGCCAGTTCATGGGTCAATACCATGGCGAGCGAAGCTTCGTCCGGCAGCACGTCGATCATGCCGCGGCTCATCACGATGGTGTGGCCAATGGTGAACGATTCCAGCGGGGTGGTGAGCAGGACACGCGTTTTCACTTCGGGCTGGATGTCGAGGTTGTTGGTGACCATCACGTTGTTGATGACCGTCTGCAGGACCTTATCGATTTCTCCTTCCGGAGCCAGCAAGCCGATCTGCTGCAGGCGATCGATGACGTTGATCTCAGCCTGGCGTTCCCAGGCCCGCTGCGCCTCGATGGGCGTGGCATCCTGGGCAACCCGGCTCTGATCCTGCACGGGTTGCACCGCTTCCACCTGAATGTCGGTGAACTCGGAACTCCGCCGCAGGTCTTTCAGGTTGTAGCCCCATAACCGGGTCTGCGCTTTGTAGTGTAGAGTCTGACCGAGACGGTACTTGAGATCGGATTCCTCCGAGTAGACGTATGCGGGCAGCCACACTCCGGGGCGCATGTTCAGGCGCCAGCTGTCAAAGTGCAGATAGTAGCTGGAACGCGGATGAGGATAGTAAGTACCGTTGAAACGGACGATGTTGTAGTCCTGATCCTCAATCCAGACGCGGCCGAGAAACCGGCCCTTGCCGGCATCTTTCTTTGGGTTTACGTCCATGACGATGCAACGTACTTCGCCCAGGAACTCGCGGCGCACGAAGGTGAAGTCGTAATACCTGCGCTGAAAGTCCTCATCCATGATCACCATCTGGGCAAAGCCCAGGGGCAGGAACTTCATGGCGTACACGTTACTGAGTTTGCCAAGCATGCGCTTGCCCAGCCCGGCCGTAGTGGGCGAGGTAAAAGTGCGGTCATCGGTGCCGTTGCTCATATCCAGACGGCCGAGAAAATACAAATCGCTGACCGGAACGGGACCGAGCAGATCCTTGTCCTCCTTGAGATTCTGAAGATAGGTTTCCACCAGGGGATGCAGTTGCTTCATCTGGGCAATAAAGAAATGCTCGCGTTCCACGGCGCGATCTACCACCTGGTCAAAGCTGGCGGCAGCGGCAGCAGCGGGCGAGGTTGCGGCCTCGCGGTTGGAGAGCTGCGGCGCGGGAACGTTCTGTGCAAAAACTGACAGGCTGAAAAAAACGGCAAGAATGAGAGCGACTATGGGGAGACGGGAGCGCAACATATTTCCTTTCATGCCAGCTATGCAAGCTGGAAGACGATATGCAAGACCGCCCGGAAATCCGCAGGCTGGCCATTCTGGAGCGCTGGTTTGAACTGAATCTTTTCTGCGGCGCGAACCGCCGACTCATCCAGTCCGTGCCCCAGTCCCTGCACCACTTTCAGGATGCGGATCTGTCCGGTCGCGGTAAAGACGACTTCGACCAGGACCTCGCCTTCGATTTTCAGCTGGCGGCCTTCATCAGTGTAAACCGGCCGGGGCTTGAATGTGATCTCCGCCGCGACCGTTTTCACTACCGGTTCGGCGATCTTGGACTTGGCCTGCGGAGCGGCAATGATGTCGGCATCTCCAAAACCACCCTGCCGGACTGTTCCGCGCGAGGCCGAAACCCTTCCCGAACCGTCGCCCGTTGCCACGCCGCTGCCGAAGCCCGCGCTGGCAACTACGCCGCGCGCGCCCTTGGCTCCGCCCGTGCCGTTGCCATAGCCCGGGCCCGAGGGCATATCGAAGGATCCCTTCTGGGCAATGGTGATTGGACGACCGTGATTATCGGCAGCTGGGACACCGTTCGGATCGCCAAACCCGCCGGTCTGAACTTTAGCCGGTGCGGCTGCCATGGTTGGAGTCGCTGAACTGCCCGTGGAGAAGACATTGGTCTTGACCAGTTGTTTGGGGATGACCGGCTTCGCGTCCGGCAAGGGCTGGAGTTTGGCGGCCAGATTCACTTTCGGCGCGGGAACATCCGGCACTTCGGGCTTCTTGGGCCGCGTCAGTTCCTGGGGCACACGCAAAGCATCGGCCCGGACCGCTACCACCTCCGCCACTTTGGGTGCAGGGAAATTGCGGACGGGTGCGGGAGTCTGCGGGATCGGCGCCGGCGTCTCGACCAGGTGAACAAAATGGTAATCGTGCACCGGCATCACCAGCACATCCGGGTGCAGGACCGCAGTGACCAGAAAGAAGGCCATCACGACACTCTGGACGGCGTAACTGAGAAGAAATTTCTTCCAGGGAGTGCGGGAATCCGGAAGAAGGCCTAACGTCAACAGCGGAGCCTTGGAATCCATATCACTACCTCAACTCGCTCACCAACCGAGCGTTCACAGAATCGAGATGTCTGACCCCCAATAGAAAACCCCGACATCCTATTTCGACAGCGGAGACGGGTCGTGGGGAGGTCAGCTGCACTCGTAAGTAGCACGCCTAAGGCCAATTCCGAAGGCGGCTCTCAAGGGTAAGATGCTGGTATATAGCAATTTATCTAAGAAAAGCTTACTCGTGCCGGTCCCGAAAAGCCAATCTGCAAACTTTTTCCTATCCCGTTCAGGAATTTTTGGAATAAATCCGGAAGATTTTGCCGAAGCGCACCAGGGAGGGGTGTGAGGTCACTTGCAGAGCTGAAAAGCCCTTTGCGCATGCGACCTGCTCAAACCCGGAGATTTCACTTCTGCACTCTGCATTCTGACTTCTGCAATCGGGTCCCGCCTCTGCAATCTGAACTCTTGACCCTGACCTCAATGCGAGACGATCATCGCGCCCGGCACCGAGCCGATCGTAAATGGCGAACCACTAACCGCGGTCAGCGCGCCGGTCGTAGCGTCGTACGAGAAGCTGCTGATGCCGTTGCCGCTCTGGTTGCCAGCGTAGATGAAACCTCCTGCGGTTTCTGCGATCAGAAAGACCGGGGCGGTGACTCCAGAGACAAGAGTGGCCATGGCGGTCAGTTCGCCATCCGCCGCAATGGTGAAGCCGGAAATATTGTTCGACCCCTGGTTAGCGACGTACAGGAATTTGGTCGCAGGATCAATTCCGATGCCGCGCGGAGCGGTTCCCGCCGGATAAGGGGAACCGGGGATGCTGTGCAAGGCTCCCGCGGAGTCGATGGTGAAGGCCGAGACGGAGTTGTCGGTCGCATTAGCGGTATACAAAAAGTGCTCCCCCGCGTCGATGGCGATGGCGGCCGCCCCCACCCGCGCGCTGAATGGAGCGCCGAGAGAAGTCAGCGTCCCATCGGCTGCGAGAGAAAAGCCCAGAATCAAACCGCTATTCGGGTTCGCCACGTATACGAACTTGCCGGACGGAGTGATCTGCAGGTCGGTGGGACTCGCGCCCGCGGGAAAGCGGGAGCCGGCGATTTCAGTCAGGGCGCTGCCGCCGGAATCCATGGAAAACACAGAGATGTCGTTGGTGAGGCTGTTCGCTACCAGGAGAAATTTTCCCGACGGATCGATGACCGCAGCTCGCGGACCAGATCCGGTCGCGGCGGTGTTTCCAGTTTGGGTGAGGGTTCCATCCCCCGCGACATTGAAAATCGACACCGTGTTCGCGTCCGAGTTGGCCGCATAGAGAAACTTCTTGGACGGATGCAGGGCCACACCGACGGGAGAGGTCCCAAGAACCGGCGACGTTTGCGAGATGGCGCCGATGGCACCGGTACTGTCATTGATGTGCAGCAGGGCCACGGCGCCCAGTTGCGGCAAGGAGACGTAGGCATTGTGGGTGGCCTTCGACTTCGAGGAACCGCCGCAGGATACGAAAAATGCCGGGAGAAAAACGGCGGCAATCAGGATGAAAAGCGAACGATTCCTGCCCGCGAGCGCAGCGCGCGCTGCCTTTTGAAGACTCATTTCAGAACCTGCTCCCTCAAGACCTGGTTTGAGAACTGAATTCGTGTCCTACCATCGTGCACGAGAAGGTGGGAACTCCGCAACTCCGTGCTCCGGCGGTCCCTTGCTAAGACGCTTCAATGCTGAGGATTGGTGGCCTTAAGGCGGGTCAGCGGATCGCCGAAAAGTAGGTAGGTGCGGCGCACGTCCTGGTCCTTGATGGTGGACTTTGCCTTCACCAGGGCATCGCCGATGGTTGGGTTGTTCTGGAATAGCGCGCGGACGAGGCTGAGGTCGAGACTCACCTGCGGCGCCGCATTAGTCAGCCCAGACGACGTGATCACTGCAACCGCTCCGCCCTGAGGGTTGAGCATCAGTGTTTCGGCCAGGCTCTGGGTATAGACGTCGTGGAAGAAGCCGTTCAGGCAATCGAAGCTCAGGAAGACCGGTAGTCGGGGCGCGTTGGTGAGCGCGGCTGCCGAGTCGTTGTCGAGCAGGTTGTCGCCCGACCACACCTCGACCGAACCGTGTCCGATGTAGTTCACCAGCAACTCTCCGGAATTGAGTGCGTTGAGCACCTCGGCGCGCGCGCTGCCGGGATCCAGGTTCGTGGCAAAGATGTCGGTGACCTGCATCGAGGGCGGCAGCAGCGCTGCTACGGACTGCGAGTTGCGCGTGAAATCGTCCGTGTCGTTGCGGTCGGCGACGAGGAGGGCCTGGTTGGTCCAGTCGCCAGCGGAGCTCTCGTAGCCGATGATTTTCGCCACGACGGCTTGCGCGTCCGCCGCGGTCCGCACGGACAGGCGGCCGGTGGCCATCGCGGGCAGTCCGGTATTGCTGAAGTCGGAGAACCAGTCGTCGGAGGCGGTCATCAACTGCGGCGTTGGAACAATCCGCGTCGGAACAAAATCAAAGTCTCCGAATCCGAGGAAGTTCCGCGGATCGACCGAAGCATCTCCGGTAAGCAACAGGTAGGTGGGCTTTGTCTTCCAGTTGGCGGCAGCGGTCTGGAGGAAGGCGCGCAAGGATTGCGGGCTGTGCTCGCCGAAGTTGAATTCGTCGTAGATATCGTCAGTGAGAACGACGGAAACGGTGTGGCCCTGCTGGCGGCGGAGATCCACCAGTGGCGCAACGGCATCGGCAAAGGCCGGATGCGCGATCACGACCACCTGGCTCCCCGCTTGCGGGCTGTGCCAGTTCGAGGGCTGGTTGGGCACGAGCTGCGCTGCTTTCGAAATCTGGTCGGTAGCCAGGGCGAGCAGAGTGTGCCGGCCGCTGGGCGACCACGGCACCTGAAGCTGCGCGGTATAGGAGCCGTCGCCACCGGAAACAATGTGCGTGGCCAGCTCGACCGGTTGCGTGGCGGCGGTGATGTCGAAAATCCGGATCGTGTTCAGCTGGAATCCGGCGACCTGCACGGGAGCGCCCGCCCGCGCGGTAAATTTGAGGAAGTCACCGTCCGCGGCGTAACTGTGCGGGTAGTGGATCGTGATGTGGTCGACGAGGCTGATGTCGCTGTCGCCATCCTGGGCAGTGAGCGTGACGGTGTTGGCGCCGTCGAGCAGCACGCCGGACGGCACATCCATGCGCAGACGCCCCTTCACCTGCCCGACAAACGCGATGTGGCCGAGGCTAGCGCCGTTGAGAGCGACCGAAACATCATGCGGAACTCCCTCACCCACACCTTGCAGCGCGACTTCGATGCGCGCCGGAGAGCCGGCTGCCGCCGAGATATGGGGCGTCTCAATGACTTGATCCACGGGTGAGGTGGAAACCAGCGCGCCGAAGAAATTGTTGTCGTCCGGATTGATGAAGGCGGCGAAGTACGTGGTGCGCTGGCGCAGTTCGACCGCTTCCGCGAACTGGGGCGGGTATCCGTGATCGCCGGGCAGCTGGCTGAAGGTATTGATGCGCAGTCCGGCCTGGGTTCCCGCAATCAGCCAGTACACGCGCGCGCCGGTGAAGGGCGTATCCATGCCGGTGCCATAGAACTCGATGGCCGCATTTGATCCAAAGCCGCCGTGGCCGGCTTTTGAGCCCGTGACAAGAATCGGCTGCTCGATCGCTTCGGCGAAGAGGCGCAGGGTGCGCGGGTCGGCGTTGGGATCGAGCCCGGAGGCAACGAGTTCGGGCTGGGTCACGCGATACCAGCCTTCGTGATCGGCCATGATCTTGACGGCGGGCTGGGCGGCGAGATCAAACTGCGACTCGACCTGTGCCTTGCTGATGGCACCGGGACGCAGTGCGCTTTCCACGATGTGGCTGGCGGGCCGCGCCTGGGTTTGCGCGGACGCGAATTCGCTCATCATCGGAGATGCGATGGTTTTCGCCGACGAGCCGGTCAGACTCGGAGACACCGGGCCATGCATCGTGCGTTCGCCGTTAAGATCCAGGGCTTCCAGCCAGTACAGAGTGGACGAGGTTCCGGCGGCGTCAATCCATGCATAACTCTTGCCTGCGTGCTTTTCCAGATAGCCGCTCATGGTCAGGGCTGATCCGGCGACCAGCGTGGGATTCAGGCGCTGGCGGTCTCCGTTTTGCTCGCGGTAAACGTTGAACCCGAGATTGTTGAGCTCGCCGCCTGTCTTCCACCGGAGCACGACGCCCTGCGTGCCGGCTTCGGCGGTCAGGGACTGAAGGTGAATGCGCGTGGGAGCGGTCACCAGCGTGACCACGGTGGAAATGTTATTGCCGCCCGCTGCGTCCGTCTGGTCGGCAGTGACCAGCGCGGAATTGCTGACGATGGTCGAACTCTGCGGAGTCGCCACGATGTTGATGGTCGCAGTCGCCGCGTTGGCCATCGTTCCCAACTGGCAAGTCACCGTGTTCGAAGCCTGCGAACAGGAGCCGGTGTTGGTGGACACGGAGACGAAGGCCAGCACCGAAGGCAGAATGTCCACGACCGTGACATTGGTCGCGGATGCCGGCCCGTTGTTGGTCACGGTCAGGGTGTAGGTGAGCAAGTTCCCCTGCGCTACCGGACTGGGCGCCGCCGTCTTGACAATGGACACATCGGCATTGGTACCGGTGCCGACGGTCACAATGGCAGTGGCGCTGTTATTCGCGAGAGTGGGATCGCTGGTGGTCGCGCTGACGGAAGGCGTGTCCGCTATCACCGTTCCGGAAGCCGTACCGGCATTCACCTGCACGACCAGCGAAAACGGCGCGCTGGCGGCGGCATTCAGCGTGGCTAGCGTGCAAGTGAACGTGGTAGTTGAGCCGACGGGAGGTGTCGCGCACGTCCACGAACCAGCCGTCAGCGATTGGAAATTCGTATTCGGCGGAATGGTTTCAGTCAGAGTCAGCGTGCTGGCGTTCGCCGGTCCGTTATTGGTGACGGTCTGGGCAAACGTCACGTTTGCACCCGCTGCTACGTTGCTGGCCGATGGCGTGTTGGTCATGGCCAGATCGGCCTGTCCGGCGGTGGCAACGATCGTGGTCGTGGTCGCGGTGTTGTTCGCGCTGTTGGTGTCGGTGGCGGAGCTGACCGTAAAGGTATCGGTGATTGTCGTCCCGGCGGCCGTCCCCGCATTGACTTGCACGACCGGAGAGAACGTCGTCGCACCCGGCGGCAGGGTGGCAATCGTACAGGTCAGAGTTCCCGTGCCGCCCACGACCAGGGCGTTGCAAGCCCATCCGGCAGGCGGGACGAAGGAGCGGAAGTTCGTGTTAGCCGGGATCACCTCGGTGAACGTTACGTTGGCTGCGTTGCTCGGGCCCGGGTTGGTGACGACCTGCGTGTAGGTGATGTTAGCCAGCGCCTGCACCGGATCGGGGCTGTCCGAATTGGTAACCGACAGGTCGGCGCTGGTACCCACGGCGATGCTCGACGCAGCGGTGTTATTGCCGGCGTTGGGATCGGCGGTCACCGAACTGACGGAGTCGCTGTCGTTGATGAGGGTTCCAACCGGGGTACCCGTGTTCACCTTAACCGTGACAACGAATGTCGCGTTGGCGGCGCTCGCCAGGGCTCCGATCGTGCACGTGATGCTTCCTGTCAAACCGACACCTGGTGTCGCGCAAGCCCAGCCCGCTGGGGTGGGCAGCGACACGAAGGTCGTGTTCGGCGGCGTCACTTCCGTGAATATGACTGCGGTTGCATTGCCAGGGCCACCGTTGGTTGCGACCTGCGTGTAGGTAATGTTGTTTCCAGCCGTGACCGGATCGGGCGTCCCAACGTTGGTGACGTTCAGATCGGCTTGCCCGGCGACACCAACCGCAATATTGACT
>Ga0182021_10000380_pt1 | contig 46632 bp, 50 predicted proteins | sample 612E3MmetaG_FD_120493 | JGI IMG/M metagenome (GOLD analysis project Ga0182021, IMG submission 120493) | Permafrost microbial communities from Stordalen Mire, Sweden - 612E3M metaG (Illumina Assembly) | ecosystem: Environmental > Terrestrial > Soil > Wetlands > Permafrost | place: Sweden... | reverse complement strand
GTCCCGTCGCGGACGAATGGGCCGGGCATGGAGCCCTCGGTGGGTGTCGAACCCACGACCTTCCGCTTACAAGGCGGATGCTCTACCGCTGAGCTACAAGGGCGCAGACGCAATCTGCAGACACAATCTACTGGACCGCGTCCCGTGCGTTCTGGCGGTTCCGTCGGTGGAAGTGAGTGCGGAGGGGGCGAGCGGGGCGGATCGTGAGTCCTCGACCTGGTCCCGTGCCACCTTCAGGTCGAAGGGTCACCGTCTGCCGGAGATCGGCCGAGTTCTCGGCGTGTCGTGGCTCCTCAACGGGGCTGCTTGTGGTCTCTGCGCATTGTGTGGGCAGCCGGCGGACAGCAAAGGGTGCCACACCGCCGTGGCGGAGGTAACGAGGCATCGAGGGGTCGGTATCTGCGCGAGCATCGGGCGGGTGTCGGGGTGTCGTGGCTCCTCGAGGTGGTCCCCTTCCGAGGTCGGGGTCGAGGGGTCGGTATCTGCGCGAGCATCGGGCGGGCGTCGGCGTGTCGTGGCTCCTCGAAAGTGACGTTCATGCCCGCCGCCACGTGGCTGCAGGCCCGAGAGACTGTCAGCCGACCGTCCGGCCTAGATGCCGGGGCCCGACACGTACAGCAGTCCTGTGCCCGCCACCGTGGCGCAGTCGCCGGCGCTGAGCAGCACGGACTCTCCGCGGCTCAGGTCGAGCGTCGCTCCGGCCAGCGTCAGGTGGGCGTCGCCGTCGAGGACCAGGCCGATGCGCGCGCCGCTACCTGGCACGGGAACAGGGGTCTCGCCCGGGTCGACGCGCCACACCGTGAACTCGGGTGCGGAGGTGCCGTAGTGGTATGTGCGGGGGCCCACGGCGTCCACCGGTAGGAGGGTCGGCTCCTCGGCCTCGAACCGTACGACGCGCATCAGCTCGTCGACGTCGATGTGCTTTCCCGTGAGCCCTCCGCGCAGGACGTTGTCGGAGTTCGCCATAACCTCGATGCCGACGCCGTGCAGGTACGCGTGCATGTTGCCCGCCCCCAGGAACATGCCTTCTCCGGGCTGGAGCGTGACGACGTTGAGGAGCAGCGCCGCGAGGATGCCTCGGTCGCCCGGGTAGGCGTTGCCGAGCTTCACCAGGGCCCGGGCGAGGTCGCCGAGCTCTGCGTCGTCCTCGGTGTGGTCGGCGGCCGCGTCCACGACCAGGTCGATGAGGCGAAGCCGGCCGCCCTCGAAGCTCAGCACGTCGAGGAAGACCTGCGCGAGCGCGGCCGAACCCTTGCGCTGGGTCAGCGGGGCGATGACACTGCCGAGCTCGTCGGCGACGCCGAGCTGCTCGATGAGATAGACCGTCCGCACCGGATCCCGGAAGCCGCAGAGTCCGACGAACGGGGTGACGGCGATGAGCGCCTCGGGCTTCGGCCAGGCGTCGCGGTACGTGCGTTCAGGCGCGTCGATGGGAATCCCGGCCTCGTTCTCCCGGGCAAAGCCCGCCTCCGCCTCTTCGCGGTTCGGGTGAGCCTGGATCGAGAGCGGACGATCCGCGGCGAGCAGCTTCATGAGGTACGGGAAGCGGCCACCGAACCGATCCATCGTCGCCGTACCGAGGATGTCCTTGCCCTGGGCCGCGATGAGCGCGTCGAGCGGAGCGCCTGACACCAGGGAGGGTGCGGACTCATGGGCCCCCAGCCAGTGCTCGGCGTACGGCTCATCCGTGGCGACCAGACCGAGAAGTCCAGGGATCGCTGTCGGGGAGCCCCATGCGTAGTGCTGGGCTCGGCCTTCGATTCTCTGCATGGTTCCTCGTCAGTTGGGGGGCCTTCGGATCGCGGACCACACTAACCCCCGGTTACCCGGTACCTGGCCACACACTCTCCGACTTCACTGTCCGCTTGCCCGATTCACAGCCGCAGAACAGGGAATGACACGGGTGTGATTCCGGGGTTAGCATGAGGCCATGACGTCGTCAGCAGTCCAGGTGGGTGGATCCGCGCTGTCGGTCCGCGATGCCGAGATCCTCGACTTCGAACGCACATGGTGGCGCTCTCCGGGCGCCAAGGAGCAGACGATCCGGGAGCGTTTCGACATGTCGCCGACGCGCTACTACCAGGTGCTCAACGCTCTCATCGACGACCCGTCGGCCCTTGCTTCCGACCCGCTGCTCGTCAAGCGGCTGCGCCGGCTGCGCGACGAGCGCCGCCGGAACCGCTCCGCCGCGCGACTCGGGCTCGACTTCAACCGCTGACCCGGCGCTCGAAGAGGCTGCGCAGAGGGCGTACAGGCACGTCGACGTAGCCCCCGTCCGCCAGCCCCGCTGCTCGTTCGAAGACGTTGCGCGCGGCCCTGTCGCCCGTACGGATCCACGACCAGCCCATCGCCGCCACGTACAGCGGCATGAACAGCGTCCCGCAGACGGTGTACTGCCACGTGTGACGCTCCTCGTGAATCACGGCCGGCCCACCGATCTCCGCGATCGATCGCGGCGTGATGATGACGTTGCCGATGGTGAAGGCGCCCGCCACGGGGAAGGGCAGCGAATAGCCCTCGGCGTACCACAGGCCTCGCGGCCCGCGCGAGATGTGGGCACGGCCGGCTCGGGCGACAGCCATGCCGGCGAAGGTGCTGAAGTTCACCGCATTCGCCGCTGCACGGAGGGTGAACGCCGGATTATCCACTGCCCCAGTCTGGCCGAAGAGAATCACGGGCGCGATGGCAAGGTCTCATGAGGATGTTCTCATTCACGGGCCCATGAACCTCGATAGAGGTTTGAGTGGCATCGGGCGTTTTGCGGGGACGTGTCATTGGGCTGTCCCCGGCGACCTGTTGGGCGAAGGGGGGATCAATGCGAACGACGTCCAGGGCTGTCTGGGCCGTCGGCGGTGCCGTCGGCATCGGCGCGATCCTCATGGGAGTCAGCGTTGCGATGGCGACGTTCCAGTCCAAGCCTCAGTCGGATGCTGCCGTCGTTGTCGCTGCCACGTACCCGCAGAGCCCGAACACCGCCGCGCCCACGGTGAAGCAGGTCCCCAATGTCCCGGTGCCTCAATCCGGAGCCGTACCCACCTCGTCCCCGAGTGTGCAGTCGACGGTGCTCTCGGATGGCAGCACGATCGTGATCGGCCGTGAACAGCCGACGATCACGCTTCCTCCGGCTCCGACGCCGACGCCGACGATGGTGTCGATCGCGCCTGACGCAGCGGCTTTGGACGTGACCATCCATGCGGCGCAGGTCACCGCCAGCGAGACCGATGTACCCGTTGCCACGGCAACGCCCACGACCGACACGTCGACCACGACTCCCGCGCCCCCGGTGACGACCGATACGGCGACTCCTGCGCCTCCGGTGACCACCGATACGGCGACTCCTGCGCCTCCGTCGGATACCAGCACCCCGGTGCCCTCGCCGACCACACTCCCCGTACAGACGGAGACGGCCATCCCGACCGTCGTCCCGAGTCAGACCGAAACGTCCGTCCCGAGCCAGCCGGATACGGCGACCTCGAGCGAAACCCCGTCGCCGAGTCAGAGCGGGACCGCGTCGCCGAGCCAGAGTGAGACTGGCCTGCCGACCCCCACGGCATCACCGTCGTCCAGTGAGACGGCATCGCCGACGCCGAGCTGGTGGCCCACGTGGTGGCCGTTCCCGAGCCGCACCCCGCATCCGACCGCCACTGCGACGTCCAGCTGGACCCCGACGGGCGGACCGACGGACCCACGCCCGACAGGATGCACGCACGCGACAGCGACCCCGACTGCTGAGACCCCGACCGCCACTGCGACGCCGAGCGTGACGAAGACGTGGCCGAGCAAGGCGACCGCTACTGCGACGGCCACCGCCACTCCGCGGTCGACCACCAGGACGACGGTCGTCACCCGGACCCCGACTCCTTCTGCCACTCCGCGGTCGACCATCAGGGCGACGGTGGTGACTCGGACCCCGACTCCCACCGCTACCCCGACCGCGGCTCTCTCGTCCAGTCGGAAGTCCGGTCAGGCAGCAGCGACAGCAGCGGCATCCTCGACCGCGGATTGGCGACCGGCGTCAACGCGTACCCGGTCGTACGCCAATCCTCGCTGAGCCTAACGTCAGCCGGTGGGCAGGTTCACCGTGAAGATCGCTCCTGACGCGCCGTTCGCCGCCGTGAGCGTGCCGCCCATCCGCGCGACGAGCCGGGCGGCGATCGACAGCCCGAGGCCCGTACCGACGGGTCGCGTCTGGCGGTACTTCGCGTGCAGCGCCCCGCGATCGAAAGCCACGTCGAGGTCCTCCGGGGCCAGGCCGGGGCCGGTGTCGGAGACGTCGACCATGTACGAGCGCCCAGCAGGCCGTGCGGTCACGTTCACCCGCCCTCCAGCGGGCGTGGCGCGGAGGGCGTTCTCGACGAGGCCGTCCACCACCTGCCGCAACCGTTGAGGATCAGCCACCACCGGGGTCGGCGTGGTGCCGTTCACCGATAGCGCCACCTGAAGCGATGCCGCCCTGGCCGACCAGGCCGTACGGACATGGTCGAGGAGCGCGCCGAGGTCCAGCGGCACCGCGTGGATCGTGAAGTCGTCGGCCTGGAGCCGTGCGAGCTCGAGCAGATCCCGTACGAACGCGTCGAGGCGCTCCGTCTCGCGGACCAGCGTCTGGCCGACCTGTGGCAGCTCGTCCTCGGCGATCATCCCGTCGGACAGCGCCTCCGCGTAGCCGCGGACCGCGGCCAGGGGCGTACGCATCTCGTGGGAGATGGAGAGCAGGAACTCCCGCTGGCGGCCCTCGCTCGTCGCGAGTGCCTTGTCCAGCGACGACAGCGCGGATGTGAGCTCGGCGGCCTCCTGGGACGCCGGGGCCGGCAGGGCCACCCCACGTTCGCCGGCAGCGAGCTTCCGGGCCGCATGGGCGGTCTCCGTCAAGGGCTTGGTCAGCCACTGCGCCAGGCTGAGCGCCGCGATCCCCGCGACGAGAAGGCCGACCAGCAGACCCAGCAGCACCCGCTGGGTCTCCTTGTTCAGAGCAGTGTCAAGCTGCGTGATCGGAAGGACGGACACGATCCACGGACCAGCCGTCGTGGCTCGAGCTTCGACCAGGGCCCGTCCGAGCGTCCCCTGGATCGTGCCGGAGTACGTCCCCCTGGCGTCGAGCGCCGCCCGGACCTCAGCGGTCACGTACGAGTTCGCTGCCCCCGTGGCCCGGCCGTTGGGCGGCGACTCGACGACCGCGAACCGGGTGCCGTTGATGAGGGCGTTCGCCGCGGTGAGGCGTGTGGGCAGCCGGTCAAGCGAGGCCAGCAGGTCCGCCTGGGCAGAGAGCCGCCCCTGCTCGCCCTGCACGGTGGACGTACGCGTCAGCGGCACCGTGATGGCGCCCGTGACGAGGACGGCCACGGCCACGATCGCCAGCATCACGAGCGTGACGCGGCGCCGGAGCGAGGTGGGTTTCTTACTCACGAGGATCCTCGGCGGTGTAACCGACGCCCCGCCGGGTGGCGATGGGGCACGCGTCGCCGAGCTTGGACCGTACCTGGGCGACGTGGACGTCGACCGTACGGCCACCTCCGTAGTCGGCCTGGCCCCAGACCGAGCTCAACAGCTGCTCTCGGGTGAAGACGCGTCCGGGTGACGACATCAGCTTGGCGAGCAGGTCGAACTCGGTCGCCGTGAGCGACACCGGCTCGTCGTCGACCCGTACCTCGCGCCGCGTCTCGTCGAGCCGTACCCGACCAACCTCCAGTACGGGCGCGGGCGGTCCCGCCTGACGGCGCAGCACGCTCTTGACCCGAGCGACCATCTCCCGCGGCGAGAAGGGCTTCGTGAGGTAGTCGTCGCCGCCGAGCTCCAGCCCCAGCACCCGGTCCACCTCGTCGTCGCGGGCTGTGACGAACAGCACGGGCGTCCAGTCGTTCTCACCTCGCAGCGTGCGGCAGATCTCGACACCGTCCATGCTGGGCAGCCCCACGTCGAGCACCACAGCGACCGGCCGCATCCGCTTGATGGCCTCCAGCCCCGCGCGACCGTCGCGCTCGACATGTACGCCGAATCCCGCCGCCGCGAGATAGCGACGCTGGACATCGGCGATCGCCGGGTCGTCCTCGACGACCACCACCAATCCGGGCTGCATGGCTCCATTGAACAGCCCGTACACCGCACCGGCGAGGAGCGCGGCCGCCTCCTGACATTCCTCGAACACTTCGGTCACAGAGCGCGTACATAGGCCTGTCACGGTCGTGGGGTGCCGGGGGGCCCGGCGTTGTCGAGAGGACACATCATGAGGACTTCGCTCAAGGTCGGGATCACCGCAGCCGTGCTCGCTGTGGCGGGCTTCGTGGCCGTCCCCCTGGCGACCGCCCAGACGGGGCCGTCGTCCGTACCGGCCGCGACGCCCACCACGCCGACGAAGACCTCGTCAGCCGCGGCATGTACGACGACGGCGCAGCACCTCGCCTGGATCTACGGCAAGCTGCCGGCGCAGCTCCGGACGGATATCGAGGCCGCCAAGAAGCTCCCCACCGGTACGCAGCGCGACGCCGCGCTGAAGGCGGTGCTCGACAAGGCCGCGACCGGCGCATACGGGGACAGGGCGAAGAAGGTCGCTACGAGGATCGAGAAGCGTGACGGCAAGGGCTGGGCCAAGCTTCCGGCGGCTCTCACGACCGATCTCACCGCCATCGTCAACGCCGACCCGGGTCAGCCCACGCTCGCTGCGGCGGCGAACGTCTTCGACAAGGCCGTCAGCGGCTCGTACGGCGACGCCGCCAAGAAGGTCGCGACCAACATCGAGGGTCGCAAGATCTGGACGTCCTGCAAAGTGAAGTGATCTCCAGCGGACCGTGTCGAACACACCCACAAGCAGCTCAGAGCTCGGCCGGCCATTCCCACTGGGAGGGCCGGCCGCGGCCTGGTCCGAAACCTGCATGGCGCAACCCCGGTACGGTCGCCAGCTTCTTGTTGAGGTTGCCTCGGTCGGGCATGTCACCACCGAGAGCCGCGGTCACGGCGAGCGCGTCACCGACTGTGAACCGTTCGCCCATGAGGGCCCGAGTGAACGGGACGTCGTTCCACAGGAGCCCGGCGATCATCGGTTGGCAGAACGACACGATCTCGGCGTGATCGAACGCGAGGGTTCCCGGGTCGCCGATGGGTCGCCACTCGACGGTGGGGGAGTCGTCGTCGTCGGCGACGGCCCACAGGGTCGCCGACAGCGTCGCGCCGCGCGGATCACGGCTCGGCTCGTCGAACAGCACGAGCTGTCCGATGGTCGAGGTGGTCAGACCGGTCTTGGTCGCGAGGGCACGCCGTCCGGCTGCTTCGAGCCGCTCACCTTCGAGGAGAAGCACGCCTGGAAGAGCGAATCGTCCTTGGAAGGGCTCGGTCATACGTCGGTACGTGGCGAACTGCACGTCGCCGACTCTCCGACGAACTGCGAGCACGTCGACGGAGACGAGGGACGAGCGCACGCTTTCACCCTAGACTGATCGCGTGTCGAGCACTCGCACCACCCTGCCCCTCGTGCACTCCGGAAAGATCCGCGAGCTGTACGCGCTCCCCGACGACCAGCTCCTGCTGCTGGCCACCGACAACGTCTCCGCCTACGATCGCGTGCTTCCCACGCCGATCCCCGGCAAGGGCGCCGTCCTCACTCAGCTGACGACGTGGTGGCTCAGCCAGCTCGGCGACGTCATGCCGACCCATCTCGTGAGCACCGACGTACCGGCTGACGTCGCCGGTCGCGCCCTGGTCGTCGAGAAGCTCGACATGATCGGAGTCGAGTGCGTCGTCCGTGGCTACCTCGCCGGTTCCGGCTGGAAGGAGTACAGCCAGTCGGGCACCGTCGCCGGGCTGAACGTCCCCGAAGGCCTGCAACGCGGCGGGCGCCTCGAGCGCCCGATCTTCACGCCCGCTGTGAAGGCGCCGCAGGGCAGCCACGACGAGAACATCACGTTCGCACAGCTCGTCGACCTGGTCGGCGAGCAGACGGCGCTCGAGCTGCGTCGCGCGTCGCTGCGACTGTACGTACGGGCCGAGCGCGTCGCTCGTGAGCACGGCCTGGTGCTCGTGGACACGAAGTTCGAGTTCGGCCGTCGCGCCGACGGCACCCTCGTGCTCGCCGACGAGGTGCTCACGCCCGACTCGTCCCGCTACTGGGCAGCCGACTCGTACGCGCCGGGCACCGAGATGCCGTCGTTGGACAAGCAGCAGCTCCGCGACTGGATCACGAACGACTCCGGCTGGAACCCCGACTCGGACCAGCCCGCCCCCGCCCTCCCGGACGAGGTCGTGACCAAGCTCTCGCAGACGTACGCCGACACGTACCAGCGCCTCACCGGCACGCAGGTCGTCCCTTCCGCACCGCTCGAGGCACCCGCCGAGCCCGAGGCTGTCGCGTTCGGCGCGGCCGAGCAGCCGACGGCCGAGGCCGGGATCGCCGGTCAGGTCGAACAGCCGATGGCCGGGGAGCCCGGGGAGCCGTCCGCCTTCATCATCGACGTGATGCTCCGCGAGGACATCCCCGACGCGCAGGGTGCGGCGATCACGCAAACTCTCAGGCAGCTCGGTTACGAAGGCTTGACCGTTCGACAGGGGAAGCGGTTCGAGGTTGACCTCGACGGCGAGCTCACCCAGGAACGCGTCGACGAGCTCCGCCGGGCGACCGAGCAGCTGCTCGTCAACACCGAGGTCGAGGACTACGAGATCTCACTGGTCGGCGCGTTCGACGACGACGACGACCATGATCACGATCACGATCACGAGGACCACGACCACGACCACGACCACGAGGACCACGAGCACGTCGGCCAGGAGCCTGACGTCGAGCGGCCTGAGGACGTACAGCGCGTGGAGACCGGCGAGGCCGAGAGCACGGGCGGTCAGGGCGAATGAAGGTCGGCATCGTCACGTTCCCCGGAACGGTCGACGCGTCGGACGTCGCCAAGGCCGTCGGGGCGGTCGGGGGCGAGCCGGTCACGCTCACCCCCATGAGCGACTCGCTGGTCGGCATCGACGCGGTCGTCCTGCCGGGCGGGGCGTCGTACTCCGATCATCTGCGGCCCGGAGCGCTCGCTCGGCACACGCCGGTCATGGAAGCCGTGATCGCGCTGGCGCGTGACGGCCTGCCCGTGCTCGGTATCGGCAACGGCTTCCAGATCCTGTGCGAGTCGCGGCTCCTCCCCGGTGCGCTCACGACGAACGCGTCCGGTGAGTTCATCTCCGCCGAGCAGAGCCTGCGTGTCGAGTCCCGCGACACCGTCTGGACGAACCAGTTCGACAGCGGTGAAGTGATCACGATCATGGTCAAGAGCGGGTCTGGCAGCTACATCGCCACGCCTGAGACCCTGGAGCGGCTCGAGTCTTCGGACCAGGTCGTGTTCCGCTACGTGGGCGTCAACCCGAACGGGTCGACGAACAACATCGCGGGCATCACGAACGAGCGCGGGAACGTCGTCGGGATCATGGCCCACCCCGAGTACAGCGTCGATGCCGCCACGGCATCCAGCGCCGACGGGCGGCGATTCTTCACGAGTCTGGCCGCCTTCCTCGACGTCGTCTCGACCCCTCGGATGAGGCACGCAGCCGAATCCAGTTGACGTCTCGACGCCGACTTGACCGCATGGGTGAATACTGAGAGGCTCTCAGGAAGACACTTGTCCCTGGAGGTCCTCGGTGATCGCGCGCGTTGTACGTGCCGTGATCCTGGCGATCGCGGTCATCGCAGTCTCCCTCGTTCCGACCCCGGCGCGCGCCGATGAACGGGTCGTCATCCCCGACGCGTGCACCGTCACCCATCCGTACGACGCAGCCAGCTCGCTGACTGATCTGAAGTCGGGGATCGAGACGAACTGGGGCTTCCTGCTCACCGGCAAGTACTGGACCGACGAGACGTACCGGCCGATCGTCGCGGTGATCTGGCGCACGCTCGATGCGATCAGCTGCACCCCGTACCTCGATACCCTCCACGCGAAGGTCGGCGCGCTCGAGCTGTTCGCGACGTCGATCGGCGGCTGGACCGCGGGCGACTACGGCCTCACCAAGGCCGACGCCGTCAGCCTCGACTTTCCGCAGCTGCTGACCAACTACCAGACCGACCCCGGCCACGTGTCCCGGTTGTTCGTGCACGAGATGACCCACGCGTACACGCGCGACCGCTCGTCGAACCCGGCGTACTGGGCCGATTTCACCGCGCTGTACGCGAAGAACGGCCGCTTCGGCTCGTACGGCAGTTCGGCGTCCGAGACGTTCAGCGAGGTCGTCGGCTACTTCGTCGCGCGGTGCGCGGCCAACAATCCGTACACGGTGAGCGAGGCTGCGTACTACGACTTCGCGAAGAACGAGGTCTTCGGCGGCAAGGAGTTCGGCCCGGCCCTCGGCCAGCCGGTCGCGTGCGATGCGACGGTCCAGGACTCGTCAGGCGCCTACGAGTCGGCCAATGCAGCTGTTCAGGCCGCGGTCGCGGACCGCGAAGCCGCGGCCGAGGAGATCGCCGCGAACGGCGCCGAGGTGTACGGCTACGAGTCGCTGACCACCGACTCGAACTAGCCGCGACCTGTCGACCGGGGGTCGGCTAGGCGGTGGCCACGTCGACGAGGTGAGCCAGGCCCGTGGCGACATGGTCCAACAGGTCGGCGCCATCGAGGCCAGTGCCCTGTGCCGGCACGATCGGATGCGTGGGTGCGACGGCTTCCATGCCGGCGGCGAACGCCTCGGAGAGCGTGGCGCTGCGGAAGACGTTGCCCAGCACGCACACCGGGTCGTCGGGACTGCCATCGACGCGTCGGAGCGCGGCCGTCACCGACGTCACCAGCTCGGATGCGGCATCGCGTAGAACCTGCGCAGCCACTTCGTCGCTCCCGGCCAGCTCATCGACCTGCCGCGCGTACGCAGCCGTCCGTGCCACGCGGCGGGGGTCGCCCTGGAGCGTGAGGTAGGCGATCGAGGGGTCGCCGAAATCGGCGCGCACGAGCTCGAGCAAGGCGGTCTCAGGACCGCGCCCGTCGTAGGCCCTCAGCGCCATGTCGATCGCGCGCCGCCCGATCCAGAAGCCGCTGCCTGCATCTCCGAGGATCCAGCCCCAGCCGTCGACGCGCGCGGCCTCCGTCGCTCCCGCGGCGAGCGTCACGACGCCGGTGCCGGCAGCGATGACGCAGCCCGTACGGTCACCGAGCGCGCCGAGGTAGCTGGTCACGGAGTCATGGGCAACGTAGACGCTGCGGGTCCCGTGGTCGTGCAACGCCTCGAGCAGCGCGGCAGCGGTGTCGTCGGGTCCGAGCCCGGTGGTGCCGAGGAGTACGCGCTCGGCTCCGTCGGGTGCTGCTGCCCGTACCGCTGCGGCGAGCTGGGGGATCCGCGGCTTCGACGTGTCGATGCCGATCCCTTCCCAGATGCGCCCGGCGGCGTCCCGTGCCCGGCACCCGGACTGTCCGCCGTCGAGCGCCACCCGTGAGGTCATGGCCGAAGTCTAGGCATCGGCGCACGCGTCGAATGCACTTGTGCGCTGCTCTGGATGGGCGACGTCCGGGGACTATCGTTCGTGAGCGTGAACCCGTACCTGCCGCCCACGTCGTCACCCGAAGCGCAAGGAGTCGATCCCCGCGCGATCAGAGCCCTCGTCGAGGCCTGGGAAGGGAGTGGCATCAGGCCGTTCGCGCTGACCCTGATCCGGCACGGGCACGTCATCGCGTCGACCACCTGGGCACCGTACCGCCCAGCCGACAACGTGCAGAAGTACTCCCTGTCGAAGACGTTCACAGCGTCGGCGATCGGGCTCGCGGTCGAAGAGGGGCTTGTGGAGCTTGACGCGCCGGCCGCGTCGTACTTCCCCGAGATCACCGGGATCGGTCCGCGCGCGCAGTCGATGACCGTCCGCCAGCTGCTCTCGATGGCCTCAGGCCACACGACCGACACGATCGCCGTGATCGATCCCGCCGACCCGATCGGCTCGTTCCTCCGAGCCGAGCCGGACGAGGAGCCGGGGTCCGTGTTCTGCTACAACCAGGGCTGCACGCTGACGCTGTCGGCGATCGTGCAGAAGGTCAGCGGACAGCCACTCCACGAGTACCTCCGGCCGCGCCTGTTCGACCCGCTCGGTATCGGCGAGATCTACTGGCTGCCGCTCGGTCCCTACGACATGGGTTTCGCCGGCCTCCACATCCCCGTCGACGCGGTGGCTCGGCTGGGCCTCATGCTCCTGCAGGGGGGCGAGTACGGCGGCGATCGCATCCTGTCGCAGGCATGGACCGACGATGCCATGAGCGTGCACATCCCCAACGGGCCCGAAAACTACGACTGGTCGCAGGGCTACGGCTACCAGATGTGGCGCAGTCGGCACGGCTGGCGAGGCGATGGTGCGTTCGGACAGCTGTGCCTGGTGCTGCGCGAGTACGACCTCGTGGTGGCTGTGGGAGCGCAGGTCGATGACATCCAGGTCGAGTTGGACCTCGTCTGGCAGCACCTGCTGCCCGGCCTGTCCGACTCTCCGCTGCCGGGCCCGTACGACGACGATCTCGATGATTTCCTCGCCTCGCGGACGCTGCCAACTCTTCGCTCCTCCGTACCGCCCACGCCTGGGCGGCACGAGCTGGTCGCGGTCGGGTCGGCCGCCCAGATGGTCGCTGCGACCGGGCGGGTGGTGCTGGACGCCGACGGGATCACGCTCGACGACGGGACCGGGCCGCTGACCGTACCGCTCGGGGACGGCGAGTGGCTGAGAACGACCGCCAGCGTGGCAGGTCGAACGGTGGAATCCGCGGGGACGGGCGGCTGGACAGCGCCCGGTGTCCTGGAGGCCCGTCTCGTGCCGAGCCACAGTCCGCACGTCCTCGATGTCACCGCCGACGTGACCGCAGGGACCGCGACGCTCGAGTGGCAGACAGATCCGCTGTGGGACGTGAGCCTTTCGCGACTCGCGTTCTGAGCGAGGCCCTCAGGACTCGATCAGGCCCTCGTTGTTGCCGAGCAGGTTCACGGAGGCCTTGATCGCGGTGCGGGCGGTCTGCAACCGGGCGGTCGGTCCCTTGCCTGAGGCGAGCGACGAGACGACGGGGTAGACGCGGATCGGGTCGCCGTTGGTGAAGTTCGTGCCGATGTACTCGGCCTTGCTCACCGTGAAACGGCCACCAGGGGTGCCGGTGAACGTGAACCGCACCGTCAACCCCTCGTACGTTCTCGGCAGGTTCGTCGGCTGCTGGGCGATGAGGTTGCCCATCCCGTACACGACCCATTTCCCGTTCACCTTGGTGATCGGCTGGACGACATGTACGTGCTCGCCGATGACGAGGTCGACGTCGTCCGACGCGGTGAGCGCCTTCGCCAGTGCGACCTGGTCGGCGGTGGGCTGGACCTGGTACTCGTTGCCGTCGTGCATGTCGACCACGACGATGTCCGCGCCGGCCTGCCGCGCGGCCTTGGCCTGGGCGAGGATGTTGTCGGCCGTCATGAACGACACCGCCCACTGCTGGTTGGCCGGCAAGGTGAACCCGTTGAGCCCGTACGTGCCGGAGACGATGCCGACCTTCACACCGCTGGCGGTCGTATAGATGACGGGGATGGCGCGCTCGGCCGCGCTACGGAACGTACCGACATGGTCGACGCCGGCTTGTTCGAGAGCCGTGTCTGTACGGATGAGGCCGGTCACGCCTGCGTCGACCGAGTGGTTGGAGGCGTTCGTGCACGCGTCCCAGCCCATCGACGCGATCCAGGTCGCGATCTCAGGCGGGGCGGCGAACACGGGGTAGTTCTTGTACGGGCCGCCCTTCGCCGAGAACGGCACCTCCTCGTGGCAGATCGCCACGTCGGCTCCGCTGATGATCGGCTTGAGCGCGGCGAACATCGGGTCGAAGTCGAACCCGTCGATGCCCTTGCCCGTACGCTTCGCCTCCGCCTGCGCGGACATCCACACCGTGTTGTGCCAGAGCAGGTCACCGTTCGCGACGAGCGTGACGGTACGGGGGGCGGCGGTGGACGCCGAGGCGGACGGTGTGGAGGAGGTCGTTGTCACGCTGGTCGCGGTGGTCGGCGTGGTGGTCGCGGTCGGAAGGACGCCCGTGGTGGCGCACCCGGACAAGATGAGAGCCAAGGCGACGAGGGCGACCAGTAGGCCGTGCCGGGCGCTGCGTGGGTGGTGCGCTGAGACATGCGGTACGTACATGCGGACAGCCTTCCTCCGGGACACGGCGACATCCGTTCGCGATGATCGTGTCAGGCCCGTTTCGACTGCCGGCGGTCGGGGTGGAAGTGGGTCAGCCGATCTCGTACGACAAGGTCAAATGGTGCGTCCCGTTGGCGTCGATGACGATGTCGCCGGTGCCGTGGATCCCGGCGAGCTCGCCGGTACCGGATCCTGCGACGATCGTGAACCAGCCGTCCTCGCGCTCGCCGTCGGCACGGGTGCTCGCGGCGTGCGCGAACGAGAACGTCCCGTGGCGGCCGTCGATCTGGCCGCCGAAAGACTCCAGCGTTACGTACGTCCCGCCGTGCGTCGGGTCGAACGCCGAGCAGAACAGCGCCTGGGAGTGTCCCTCGATAGCGCCCGAGAACCTCTTGGTGATCGTCGCCAGCCCCGTCGGCAACGCCGTCTCGACGTCGAGCTCCTGATCAGACGGCGTGAATTCCGTGACGATGAACGTGCTGGTGGTGTCCATGGCCCCACCGTACGAGGTCCGCGCCTCAGGTCAGCCATGGCGCGGCGCAAACGCGCCGGCATCCTCGGCAACCCGCTCCCCGGCAGAAGAGCTGCAGGAAGCGTTGTCAGTCATGACACAAAGCCGTGCGCCGATGCGTCGTTGAGGCGTGCATGGCCAATCCGTGGTCCTACGCGGAGCTGCGCCTGCACCGGATCCTGCGAGAGGCGGGGATCACCGAGTTGGTCGCCAATCGCGTCAGGGCCGCCGGCGATAGGGTCGCCACATGTCTGATCTCACCGCCGCTGTTGCCCAGCAGATTCCGCGTGCCATCGATGATGTCGTACGACTGGTAGCGATCCCGTCCGTGAGCTCGCAGCCGGAGCACGACGCAGACGTGGAGGCCACGGCGCAGGCAGTCGCGAACCACCTCACGGAGCTCGGATGCCCCGACGTACAGATCGTGACCGAGGGCGGCAAGCCGGCTGTGATCGGCCGCTTCGAAGGACCTGCAGGCGCACCGCGGGTGTGCTTGTACGCGCATCACGACGTCCAGCCCGTCGGCGACCCCGCCATCTGGGAGAACCCCGGTTTCGAGGCCACGCGCAGAGGCGACCGGCTCTTCGGCAGGGGAACGGCCGACGACAAAGGCGGGATCGGCGTACACCTCGCGGCTCTCCGCGCGTTCGACGGCAACCTGCCCGTCGGTGTCACCGTCTTCGTCGAGGGCGAGGAGGAGATCGGCTCGCCGAGCTTGCATGCGATCATCTCCGCACATGCCGAACAGCTCCGCGCGGACGCGTACGTGATCACGGACTCGGGCAACTGGGACGTCGGCATCCCGGCATTCACGACCACGCTGCGCGGCGTCTGCGACTGCGTCGTCGAAGTCGCGACGCTGGACCACGCGATCCACTCCGGGCAGTACGGGGGGATCGTGCCCGATGCGGTGACGTCGTTGTGCCGCCTGCTCGCGACGCTCCACCACGAGGACGGCAGCGTCGCGGTGGAGGGTCTCGTGGCGTCGCCCGACCTCGGTCTCGACTATCCGGAGGACCGCATCCGCGCCGAGTCAGGGGTGCTCGATGGGGTCGCCAGCCTGGGCACGGGGACCGTCACCTCCCGGATCTGGTCGCAGCCGGCCATCACGGTGATCGGCATCGACGCGCCGAGCATCGCGGACGCATCGAACACCCTCTTCCCGACAGCACGAGCCAAAGTGAGCCTGCGCGTACCCCCGGGCCAGCGCGCCACCGAGGCCCTCGACCGTCTCGTCGAGCATCTGGAGAGCCACGCCCCATGGGGCGCACAGGTCACGGTCACGCGGGGCAGCGCGGGGGATCCCGGGGTGCTTCCCGTGGAAGGCGAGATCGCCGCGGCCGCGACGAGCGCGTTCACGGAGGCGTACGGAGTCGCGCCGGTCCACATGGGACAGGGCGGGTCGATCCCGATGGCGGCGGACTTCCAGCGCCAGTACCCCGACGCGACGATCCTGCTCACGGCGGTGTGCGACCCGGACTCGCGCATGCACGGCCCCAACGAGAGCCTTCACCTCGGGGACTTCGCGAAGGCCGCACTGGCCGAGGCCATCTTCCTGGCCCGGCTGGGGGATCTGGCCTGAGGCTGACCGAGCTACGGCGTCAGTCGGTCGCTTCGAGCCAGAGGGCTTGGCGCGGGCAGGCATTCACGGCACGCGTGGCGCGTCCCTTGTCCGCGGGGGAGAGCTCGCCCGTGGGAATCACGGGGTAGCCCCACCGATCGAGATGGATGATGCTGCTGGCGGCCATCGCGCACTGGCCGATGCCGTCGCACACGAGGGGGTCCACGCGCAGTCGCTGTCCTGACTGACGCTTGAGCGACCTGCGGGGCTTGTCCAGGGCGCTCATTGTGACGTCCCGGGGAGTGCCACATGGCTGCGGTGGCGGCAGCGCATACCGGTCACGTGCGACCCGAGGTGGGCCGAGAACGTCTGCAGGGCAGAGGTGCTGAGCCTCGTCGCACCGTCAGGATGGCGGCACGCGCCGCGCCCCTCGACTGCCGCGATGTCCGCCCGCAGTCTGTCGATGACCCGGTAGGAGCCGTCCTCGTCGGCCAGCTTCGCCCAGTGCTCGGCCAACGCCGGCAGGCCGAACAGGCACGGTCCGCACTGCCGGGCGCTCATTGACGCCAGGTACGAGATGAGGTCGGCCGTGACCCGTACGCCGCACGCGTCGTCGGCGAGCGGCACCATTACGCCTGCGCCCAGCGTCAGCTTGGCGGCACGCATCGTCTTCTCAGCGACCTCCAGGCGTGCGACGTCGTCCCATTTCGCCCAGATCCCGGCATAGCCGCCGAGCAGCACCGCCTGCGGCGCGACCTTCCAGCCCAGCGCGATGAGCACCTGCTCGATCGTCGTGGACTGCCCCACTTCGACGACCATCCGCTGCGAGCCGAGAACGGTGAGCAGTCGAGTCGACGGGTTGGGAAGCTCTCGTGCGATCAGTGCCAGCCGGGCGAGCGTCTCGACGTTGTGCACGATCGTCTGCGGTGCCCAGGGGTCGGTCACCGCTCGGCGGGGGAACGGCAGCGCGGGGCCACCGGACGTGGCCCGCGTGATCGCCTGTGCCTCGCCGGCGAGGTAGTGGACGGGACCGTCGATGATCTCGACCGGGACCTCGCGGCCTGACCAGCCGCGCTCCCTGAAGGCGTACTCGAACATGGCCCGTCCGGTGGTGTCGTCCCCGTGGAGCCAGATGATGGCGCGGTCCGCCCCGAGGGCCTGCGCGGCGATCATGAGCCCGTCGAGCACCAGGTGAGGTCGCTGCCGGATGAGCGTGCCGTCCTTGCCGGCGAGCGGCTCGCTCTCGGCGGCATTGGCGACCACGGTCAGGGGGCCCTTGCGAAGCAGGGCGGCCCGCCACTTGACCCCGACCGGTACGAATGCGCCGCCGTGCCCGAGCAGTCCCTCATGCTCGATGCGTGCCAGGAGAGCTGCGGACACGTCCGGGCGCCGTCCGAACCGGAGCACGTGGTCGTCGAACGACTCCCGCACGCTCGGTGCGATGCTGTCCGCGGGACCTGACGGCCGCAGCGTGACCGGACCGGTGAGCAGGGTGTCAGTGGCGACGCGGGTGGCGGTGAGGGTCATCGGCTGCTCCGTGAGACGGCGGGAGTGCGGGTGTCGCTCTCCAGGGATCCAGTGAGGTGGTCGACGAGGTCGGAGGGGGTACGCGCCGAGTAGCGCGTCACCGCCAGGGCCACCACGAACAGGCCCGTCGCGATGTAGAAGGCGGTGAGCGCGGTCACGTCCGAACCCGCGAAGATGCTGTGCGCCCAGACCACGACGAGCAGGGCCGCGGCGACCTTGTGGATCGGCCACCAGTGCCGACCCATGAAGTGTCCGGCGAAACGGGCGCTCACGCCGGTGATGATGCCGGCCCAGAGCGCGAGCACGCCGAGGGTGACGGCCACCGGGCGGTACTCGGAGGCGAACGGCAGCAGGGCGCCGATCCATCCGACCTTGGCCCAGGGATCGAGGGCCAGGACGACGACGTGCAGCACCACGAACACGAGGGTGAACAGAGACAGCGTCGCGTGGATCGTGATCCTGGTGCGCGGCGAAGGCAGGCGCAGGTACCGCCCCCACGGGTGGGACAGGACGAGACCCGTGATGACGAGGAGGAGCAGCAGCACGTACGAGGCGACGCCGGCGGCGCGGCCCAGGATCCAGGTGCCCATCTGGCCGCTCAGGGTCTCGCGGGTCACGGGCCAGACGAGGGCTACGGCTCCCGCCCCGAGGGCCGCGGCCAGGAGGCCGGCGAGTGTCCAGAGGAGTGTTTTCATCTAGTGACCTGCCAGAGAACGAAGGGACGGATGGCGGCGGAGGTTCCGACCTCGCCGTCGACGGTGACCCACGCTGCTGCGAGGTCGAGTGAGGCTGCCGAGGCGGCGATCTCCGCCGCACCGGTGAGATAGAGGGTCTTGGACCACACCTCGGCCCACGCCGGATCGGGATGGAGCACGGTGACTGCCGCGAGCCCGGCGCCGCCGGGGGTGTGGGTACGAGGGTCGACGAGGTGGTGCACGGGCACGCCTCGTACGGTCCATCGCTGCCGGGCGATCGAGCTGGTGGCGACGCCGAGGTCGGTCACCGCGAGGACGAGTACGTACTCGTCTCGGCCCAGGGGATCTTCGACGCCGACTTTCCAGCCGTCCCCGTCGGGACCCGGCCCTGCCAGCCATTCGTCGCCGCCTGCGTCGACGAGCACGGAGCGTCCGGCGTCCGCCAGTGCAGCGGCCGCGTGCCGTACCGCCAACCCCTTGCCGATCCCGCCGAGGTCGATCGGGATGCCCCCGAGGTGGACCACGGTGCCGGTGACGGTCGGCTCCCAGGTCGCGCGCGGTGCGGGGGCGCCCCGGCGGGTGCGATGGATCTCGATGTCCCATGACGTCGAGCCCTTCGACTCGGCCTGGATCCGGTCGAACGTCTTGTCGTAGCCCCACGCCGCCAGAGTGCCGCCGACCCGGGGGTCGAACAGCCCCTGGGTGACCCGGTGCGCCGCGTGGGCGGCCGAGATGGCGTCGGCCAGGACTGGGGGAACCTCATGCCACGCCCCGGGAGCACGATTCGCCCTCGACAGGGCCGACTCGGGGTCGAACCGGGTCAGGTGCGTGGCGATCGCATCGATCTCGGCCACGGCACGATCGAGCGCCTCCTGCGCACCGGGAGCCGGGTCGACGACCCGGATCTCGATGTCGGAGGCCATCGACGTGAACGTGACGGCGAGATCGGTGCTCACGGTCATGGCTTCTTGGACGCCTTGGTGACGGTCTGCACCTGGGGTGGTGCAGGGGCAGCCACGACGACCGGGGCTGCCACCACGGTTGCCTTCGCGACGGCGGTCGCCTTGGCCTGGGTCGCAGCCTTGGCTGCCGCTGCCGCTGTCGTTGCCGCCGCCGATGCGGATGCGGATGCGGACGTCGCCGCCCCGGAGGCGCTCGCGGACGAATCGGACTGGCTGGCCGCATCGGCGCTGCGGCCGTCGACCTCCGCCTGGAGCTTGGCGAGCTTCGCCTGAGCGTCGTCGACCTTGGCCTGCGCCGCTGCTAGCTGAGGGTCCGGCGACTGGGCCGACGAGGAACCCGACGACGAGCTGGCGGACGGGTCGTGGCCGTTCGCCCAGGCGAGTCCAGCGCCGAACACGGCAACGGAGGTGGGGATCAGGGTCAGAGCGGCGACTCGGCGCGCCGCCTTCGTGGGATCAGCCATCGGTCTGGTTTCCGTTCTGGGAGTTCTTCTCGCCGGTCCTTTGCGCTGTGATGGAGGCAGCAGTGGGGACCGATGCCTGGGCAGCAGTCGTTCCGGTCGTCGTGGTGACCTGCTTATAGGGGAAGGCAGGCTTTGTTGTCGCCGTCACCGCCAGATCCTGCGTGGTCGGCTGTGAGGGTGACGATGTCGGGGCGGGGGTCGAGGCCAGCTGCTGCTCGAGCGTGGCGATCTTGGCCAGGAGGTCGTCGGCCTCCTGATTCAGTGCAGCGACCTGATCGGCGTCTGCGGAGGTGGCCTGGGCTGGAGCTGATGCCGGGGTCGTGGCGTAGGCCACCCCGAGTCCACCGCCGGTGATGACCACGGTGGCACCGAGCGCTGCCAGGGCGGTACGGATGATCCGGTGCATGGGATCCCTTCACGTCTCTGACGCCTCGGGTGGCGTCGTTACACCGTGCACTGTGCCGGGGGTTGGAACAGGGCCGGGGCAATCGACGACTAAGGCTCGGATAAGACCCTGGGCAGGCGCAGGGTCACAGAAAGCCCTCGTCCGCCCAGCCCGGTTCCCAGTTCGAGGCTGCCGCCGGCGCGCTCAGCGGTACGGCGCGCGACGTCCATGCCGATGCCGGTCGACCCGGTGCCCGACCGCCCGCGGCGGGCGAGTCGCTGGTCCGACATGCCTGGCCCGGCATCGGACACGGTGACCTTGACGGACTGCTTGTCCGCGGTCACGGACAGGGACAACGGCGTACCCGCCTCGGTGTGCTTGAACACGTTGTCCAGGACCACGTCGAGCCCGGCTCCCAGCTCCGAGGCGCCGGCAGCGACAAGTGCCGTGGCGTTGCAGACCTCAAGGGTGAACGGCCGGTCCTGGGACGACGCCAGTACGGACCAGAACTTCGCACGGTCCCGTACGACCTGTGCCGCGTCGCTTCGGACAGGCGCGCGACGCCGGTGCGACCGGGCAGCCTCGATGACGGTGTCGACGGCGGTGACGAGGTCGGCGACATGGGCGTCCATGCGCTCTCGCTCCTCAGGTTCGGTCAGCCCGTCGGTGTCCAGGCGCAGTGCGGTGATCGGCGTGCGCAATCGGTGGGACAGGTCCGCGATGAGCTCACGCTCGTCGGCGAGAAGGTCCTCGACCTGTTCGCCGAGATCGTTCAGCGTGTTGCCGACCGACCTGACCTCGGGGGGCCCGGACGGCTCGACGCGTGCCGTGAGCTCCCCGGCGCCGAGCCGCTGCGCGACATCGGCGAGGTCGCTGACGGACCGCGAGAGGCTGGACGCGATCCGGTAACCCGCGAGTGCGGTCACCATCAGCAGCGCGAGACCCACACCCCCGAGCACGGCCCACGACCGGTACACGCCGGCATGGAGCTGGCTCTCCGGTACGAACGTGCGCACCACATTGATGCCGCCGGCACCCGCGATCGGAACCAGGACCTCTGCGCCGCCCGTGGTGGTCGCGGTGAACGCTCGCCCCGTACGTGCCAGCTCGACCGACGCGGACATTGCGGCGGGGGCACCGAGGATCTGGTTGGTCGGTGTGAACACGGTGGTGCGGCGATCGCCTGAGTTGATGTCGGCGAGGGTGGCGAGGAGGCGTACGGGATCGTCGACGAACAACGCGGCCTGTTGGGCGTCCTGTCGTCCTGCGGAGATGGCTCGCTCCTCAGTGAGGGACTGAGCCATGAATCCGAGCGGCAACAGGAAGGCGACCAGCACGATCGAGGTCACCGCCAGCCCGTACCGCACGAGCAGGGTTCTCACGAGGGGGCGACCAGCTTCACCCCTACGCCGCGCACGCGGTGCAGGTAGACCGGGGCATCCGCCGACTCGCCCAGCTTGCGACGCAGCCAGTGGAGGTGCACGTCCACCGTCTTGTCTGCGCCACCGTAGGGCAGGTGCCAGACCTCGGCGAGGATCTCCCGCTTGGAGATGACCACTCCGGGGCGCTGGGACAGGTACAGGAGCAGATCGAACTCCTTCGGGCTGAGCTCCAGGTCCGTACCGTCGAGGGAGACGGTACGCGCGCGCTCGTCGATGATCAGTCCGCCGACGACCACCGGCCCGACTGGCTGGTCGCTTTCGACGCGTCGCAGCACCGCGCGGATCCGCGCCTCGAGCTGATCGGCGGCGAAGGGTTTCACGAGGTAGTCGTCCGCCCCGGCGTCCAGCGCCGCCACGATCTCCGGGCCGTCGTCGCGCGCGCTGACCACGATGATCGGGACGTTGCTCACGGCGCGGATCATCGCCAGCAGCGCCTGTCCGTCGAGGTCGGGAAGACCGAGGTCGAGCAGGACGACGTCGGGAGTCTGGGCGATGATCTGCTGCAGACCCTCGAGCGCCGTCGGCGTGGACATCGTCGAATGTCCGCGGGCGTTGAGGGCGCGGATCTCGGCCGTACGGATCGTCGCGTCATCCTCGATAATGAGCACATTGGACACGTCCTGACGTTATGGCATCTCGCTGTCAGACGGGGCGTGACGCGGCTCGGGCGACCGGATTTTTCTCGGCTCCTTAACCGGGCCTTTCTTCGGTGTACGACAGGATGGCCAGGTGGAGAAGAGATCCCGACGGCGGATAGCCGCTGTCGCTGCGACGTCGTGGGTGCTTGCGACGGCCGTGACGAGCTTTGTCGTCTGGCGGGCCGTGGCAGTCTTCAACGACGGTGCGTCCACGAACATCCTCTCGGGGCCGCAGGTCTCGCAGAGGCTCCAGGCGGCCACGGCGACCCTATCGGCGGCCACATCGGTGAGCGCCCCGTCGGACACAACGACCCCAACGCCGGAGACCTCCGCGCCGACTTCCTCGTCGGACGATACGTCGGCCACGACCAGTCCCCCGAGCGCGACGGCCACGGCGACGCGAACAGCCTCACGATCGTCCGCGCCGGAGACCTCCGCAGAACCGCAGCCGGCAGCGACTCCTGTGGTCAAGACCTGGACGGTGACCGGAGGTGCGGTGTCGGTCTCCTGCCAGGCGCAGGTGATCTCCTTGGTGTACGCGTCTCCGCAGGACGGGTGGCGCGTCGAGACCAACCAGCACGGTACGGACAGGATCTACATCAACTTCCAGCAGGTCGGCCAGGGCACCGAGCTGAAGGCCTCCTGCGTCAACGGAGTCCCGCAGCAGACGACCCAGCCCACTGACGGCGACCACTGACCCCACCAGCTTTCTGGCGTTCCGCCTGCGGTCGCCATCCGACGCGAGCATGCTGGAATCGGCGAGCCGGGCAACCGGTCCGGCGTCCGGATGGAGTCACCATGAGCGGGCAGTGGGACGAGACGTACGACGTCGTTGTGGGGGGCACCGGAGTTGCGGCACTCGCTGCGGCAGTGACAGCAGCCGACGCCGGGATGACCGTGATCATGCTGGAGAGCACCGACCGATGGGGCGGAAGCAGCGCCATGTCGGGCGGGGGACTCTGGCTGCCGAACAATCCCTTGATGGCGCGCGACGGGGTGAGTGACTCACGAGACGAAGCCCTGACCTACCTGGAGGCGACCGTGGGGGACGCCGGACGGGCTACGTCCCGGGCACGCAAGGAAGCCTTCGTCGACGGTGTCGCGGGCTTCGTCAACCTCGCCGAGCGGCTCGGGGTCCGCTTCGCGCGGGCAGCCGACTACCCGGACTACTACCCGGAACTGCCGGGCGGCAAGATCGGGCGCGCCATCGAGGTGGAGCCGTTCGACGTCCACACCATCGGGGAATGGTGGGCGACGTCGCGCGGACAGGATGGGCTGCCTGCGCCGGTGAAGACCGACGACTTCTGGCTGTTGTCGCGGGCATGGTCCACCCCGGGTGGCATGGCCCGCGGCGCCAAAGTGGTGGCCCGCGTGCTCGGGACCCTGCTGCGTCGCCAGAAAGCGGTCGGCATGGGCGCTGCCATCACCTCGTCCCTGCTCCAGGTGGCGCTGAGGCTCGGTGTCGAGGTACGCCTCTCGTCGCCGATCATCGAGCTGGTCACCGAGGAGGGTCGCGTCACGGGCGTCCGTACATCGCGTGGCGGCACGACCCGTACGATCGCCGCCGCCCGTGGCGTCGTCCTCTGTGGTGGCGGTTTCGACCACAACGTCGAATGGCGTGAGCGCTACCAGGGGGTCACCGGGGCGGCCTCCTCGGGCTCCACCGGCAACGTCGGCTCGGCCATCGAGGTGGCGATGAAGGTCGGCGCGGCGGTGGACCTCATGGAGGATGCGTGGTGGGGCGGTTCGGTCCCGTCGCCGACGCCGGACGGGTCGGCCATGTTCCTCGTCAGTGAGCGGTCCATGCCGCATTCGATCATCGTCGACGGCGGCGGCAACCGGTTCGCGAACGAGTCGGAGTCGTACGTCGATCTCGGCCACCACATGTTCCAGCACTTCAACCTCGTGCCGGGCACCTGCTGGATGATCACCGACGTGCGCCATACGCACCGGTACCTGCGCTCGTACGCGATGGATCCTCGCTCGGTCAAGGCCATGGAGTCGGCCGGGATCATGGTGAAGGCGCCGACGCTGGCCGCTCTGGCAGGCCGCATCCGTGTCGATGCCGGCGTGCTCACGGCGACAGTGGACCGGTTCAACGGCTTCTGCCGCGCGGGGATCGACCATGACTCCGCGCGCGGCAACTCCGCGTACGACCGCTACTACGGCGATCCGCTCGTCCGCCCCAATCCCAACCTGGGGACGATCGAGAAGGGCCCGTTCGCCGCCGTGCAGGTCGTGCCCGGAGACCTGGGTACCAAGGGTGGGCTGCTCTCCGACGAGTACGCCCGTGTCCTTCGTGACGACGGATCCGTGATCGAGGGGCTGTATGTGAGCGGCAACAACTCCGCGTCCGTCATGGGTCATACGTACCCGGGACCCGGCTCCACACTCGGCCCGGCAGCCGTCTTCGGCTACATCGCGGCCCGGCACATCGCAACGAGCTGAGAGGACACCATGGACATTCAGGGCAAGGTCTTCGTCGTCACCGGCGGAGGCAACGGCATGGGCCGAGAGGTCGTCCTCGGGCTGCTCGACAGGGGAGCCCGCGTCGCGGCCGTGGACGTCAGTCCGGACGGACTCGCGGGCACGGTCTCGCTGGCCGGCCCGAACACTGAGCGACTCACCACCCACCAGGTCAACGTCACCGATCCCGACGCGGTGAACGCGCTCCCAGAGGCAGTGATCGCCGCACATGGAACGGTCGACGGCCTGCTCAACGTCGCGGGCATCATCCAGAAGTTCGTGCCCTTCGCCGAGCTGACGACCGCCGACATCGAGCGGGTGATGAACGTCAACTTCTGGGGCGTCGTGAACATGGTCAGGGCGTTCCTGCCGATTCTGGTCACGCGACCCAAGGCCGCGCTCGTGAACGTCTCCAGCATGGGTGGCTTCCTGCCCGTCCCCGGCCAGACGATCTATGGAGCCTCCAAGGCGGCCGTCAAGCTCTTCACAGAGGGCCTTCATGCGGAGCTCATGAACGGTCCGGTCGCCGTGACCGTCGTATTCCCGGGTGCGATCGGCACGAACATCAGCCAGAACAGTGGCGTGGACATCCCCGGTATGGACGCCGCGGACGCGTCGTCTCACAAGACGCTGGCACCGTCCGTGGCGGGCAGGATCATCATCGAGGGCATGGCGAAGGGCAAGTACCGTGTCCTCGTCGGTGGCGACGCGACGATGCTGGACCGGCTGACCAGGCTCGCGCCTGAACGGGCGATGAAGCTCATCGCTTCGCAGATGGCTGACCTGCTGAAGCACTGAGCCGACGGGACGTACCGTGGCCGCGGCACCGGGGGAGGTCCCAGCCTTGTTAGGCTGACCGCGTGCTGCGCGGAGACGGTCGACTGACGGATGAGCTCGACGCCGACTCCCCGGGACCCCGCGACGCATGCGGGGTCTTCGGCGTCTGGGCGCCGAACGAGGAAGTCTCGAAGCTCACGTACTTCGGGCTGTACGCGCTGCAGCACCGAGGACAGGAGTCCGCGGGGATCGCGGTCAGCAACGGTCACCGGATCATGGTCTTCAAAGACATGGGCCTGGTCTCCCAGGTGTTCGACGAGTCGACGCTGGCGTCACTGACCGGTCATCTCGCGATCGGCCACACCCGCTACTCGACGACCGGCTCGAGCACATGGAACAACGCCCAGCCGACGTTCCGCTCCCTCGAGGTGGGCAGCCTTGCTCTGGCCCACAACGGCAACCTCACGAACACCGACGAGCTCGAGGCCCTGCTGCACGAGCGAGACTCCGCCGAGCCCGTACCCCACAAGGTGTCCCTCGACTCGACGAACGACACGTCCCTGGTCAGCGGCCTGTTCGGCACGTACAAGGGCGTGTCGCTGTGGGATGCCGCGCTGGACCTCCTCCCGCGCCTCACGGGCGCGTACTGCCTCGTCTTCATGACCGAGAACGCGTTGTACGCGGCGCGAGATCCGCAAGGCATCCACCCCCTGGTGCTCGGGAGGCTGGAGAACGGCTGGGTGGTTGCGTCGGAGACGGCTGCGCTCGACATCGTCGGTGCGACGTTCACCCGCGAGATCGAGCCGGGGGAGCTGCTGCAGATCGACGACTCCGGTGTACGCACGGTGCGTTTCGCCGAGCCCCACCCGAAGGGCTGCCTGTTCGAGTACGTGTACCTGTCGCGCCCCGACACGCGCATCGCCAACCGTCGTGTCCACACCGTGCGCGTCGAGATCGGCCGCACGCTGGCGATGGAGCACCCGATCGATGCGGACCTCGTGATCCCGGTGCCCGAGTCCGGTACGCCTGCCGCGATCGGCTACGCAGAGGCGTCCGGGATCCCGTACGGAGTCGGCCTGGTCAAGAACAACTACGTCGGGCGTACGTTCATCCAGCCATCCCAGACGATCCGCCAGCTCGGCATCCGGCTCAAGCTCAACCCGCTGCGCGACGTCATCGAGGGCAAGCGGCTCGTGGTCGTCGACGACTCGATCGTGCGCGGCAACACGCAGCGCGCGCTTGTGCGGATGTTGCGGGAGGCCGGCGCCGCGGAGGTCCACGTACGGATCAGCTCGCCGCCGGTCGAGTGGCCCTGCTTCTACGGCATCGACTTCGCGACCCGAGCGGAGCTCATCGCGCCCGGCATGTCGGTCGAGGAGATCACCACGTCGATCGGTGCAGACTCTCTCGGCTACATCTCGCTCGCCGGGCTCGTCGCGTCGACGGGCATCGCGGGCGACCGGCTGTGCCGTGCCTGTTTCGACGGCATCTACCCCGTGCCCGTACCGCCGTCGGCACGGGGCCTGGGACTGAGGGGGAACGCATGAGCCAGTCCGACGACCCGCGAGAGCGCAGCGAGCACCAGCCGCCGCGGCGAGCGGGGTCCGCCTACGCGAAGGCCGGCGTCGACATCGAGGCCGGCGACCGCGCCGTGAAGCTCATGTCCGCGTCGGTGAAGGCGACCCACCGGCCTGAGGTTGTCGGCGGCATCGGCGGTTTCGCGGGACTGTTCGACGCGTCCGCCTTCAAGAGCTACCGGCGCCCGCTGCTCGCGACCTCGACCGACGGCGTGGGCACCAAGGTTGCCATCGCCCAAGCGCTCGACAAGCACGACACCATCGGCTGGGATCTCGTCGGCATGCTCGTCGACGACCTGGTGGTCGTGGGTGCGGAGCCGCTGTTCGTCACCGACTACATCGCGTGCGGAACGCTCGTGCCGGAGCGCATCGCGGCGATCGTGTCGGGCATCGCGGCGGCGTGCGCGGCGGCCGGAGCGGCGCTTCTCGGAGGCGAGACCGCCGAGCACCCGGGCCTGTTGGCCGCCGACGAGTACGACATCGCGGGAGCCACCACCGGAGTCGTCGAGGCCGACGAGATGCTCGGTCCGGACCGGGTCGTCCCGGGGGACGTCGTGCTCGCGCTGGCGTCCAGCGGGCTCCACTCGAACGGCTACTCGCTGGTCCGCAACGTGCTGCTCCAGCAGGCGGGGCTCCGCCTCGACGCGTACATCCCCGAGCTGGGACGTACCCTCGGCGAGGAGCTGCTCGAGCCGACACGGGTGTACGCGGCGGACGTGCTCGCCGTCGTACGTGGCACCGAGGTCCACTCGATGAGCCACATCACGGGCGGCGGCCTGGCGAACAACCTGGCCCGCGTGCTGCCGACGTCGGTCATCGCGCGGCTCGACCGTGCGACGTGGGCTCCGGCGCCGATCTTCGGCCTCGTCCAGAGGCTCGGCGGCGTCTCGCAGCCCGACATCGAGGCGACGCTCAACATGGGTGTGGGCATGGCGATGGTGCTGCCGCAGGCCTCCGTGGACGCTGCGCAGCGGATCCTCACCGAGCGCGGGATCGCCTCGTGGGTGTGCGGCGAGATCCACTACGGGGACGGATCCGTACGCCTCGATGGGGTACATCAGGCCTGATTCCGCGCGGCGTCATGGGTCGGCGAACATGCCTGCGGTTGATGGTTGGTGGATCGGTTGCGCTCCGGTAACCTTGGGCCCACGAACTGACAACAATGTGCCGCGGCCACTCCGCGAGCGATCACAGGCGAGGGGGCTGGCTCTATGGGGCGCGGCCGTGCGAAGGCGAAGCAAACGAAAGTCGCCAGAGAACTGAAGTACAGGTCGGTATCCACGGATTTCTCATCGCTGGAGCGTGAGCTTCGCAGTCCGTCGGACGAGATCCCTGATCAGTACGCCGATCTCGCCGAGGTCTATGACGATGATGCCGACGAACTCGCCGACGACGACGAGGAAGACGACGAGTCCTGGCCGCTTCGCCGTTCGGGCTAGTCACGCACACGTGTCCTCGTGACGCCGCGTTCTGAGCTCGTACCTCCTGAGGTCTTGCCACCTGCTCCTGCTGTAGAGGTTGTCGAGGCGCCCGAGCCGCCCCACGTCGTGTGGCACCCCTGGCGCGACGACGATCTGCTGGCCGGGTACCAGGCCCGGGACATGGAGCTTGTCGGCGTTCGGCGCCACCCCGAGGAGATCGACCCCGAGGTCGGGGACGACGAGCTCGTCGCCACGCTGGTACGCCGGAACACGCGCCACCACGCGCGTGCCGTCCTGTACATCCATGGCTGGAACGACTACTTCTTCCAGACCCACGTCGCCGACTGGTGGGACGACCTCGGCTACGACTTCTACGCCCTCGACCTGCGACGCTACGGGCGAAGCCTGCGCGCCGGGATGATGGGCGGCTACATCGAGGATCTCAGCGAGTACGACCTCGAGATCGACGCGGCTTTCGAGCGGGTCTCCGAGCACCACGAGGGCGTCGTGCTGTACGCGCATTCGACAGGCGGTCTGACCGCGGCGCTCTGGGCCGATCGCCATCCCGGGGTGCTCAAGGGCCTCGTTCTCAACTCGCCGTGGATCGACCTGCAGGGATCGGCGCTCATCCGCGCGCTGATGCCCCGGATCGTCCGGAGCGTGGCGACGCGTGCGGCCACGTTCGTCCTGCCGCTGCCCGACAACGGCTTCTACGCGCGCACGCTCGACATGCTGCGCGATGGTACGTGGACGTACGACCCGGAGCTCAAGCGCAACCCGTCCCAGCCCACGAGGTCTGCCTGGCTCACGGCGGTCATGGCCGGACACGACAAGGTGTCCGCTGGTCTCGAGATCGACTGCCCGATCCTCATGGTGACGTCGGCCAGGAGCGATTTCCGTCGGAGCTGGTCCGACGAGCTCCTCGGAGTCGACAGCGTCCTCGACGTGTCCCGCCTCGCCGCGAAGGCCCATCGCCTCGGCCGCCATGTGACGCTCGTACGGCTCGAGGGCGCCATCCACGACATCGTCCTGTCCACACGGGTTGTACGGGAGAGCTTCGCCGACGAGATCCGCCGCTGGGAGTCCGCCTACCTCCGCTGACCGAGGGGAGAGGACCTATCCGCGCGAGGAGAGGACCTGTGCGTTCGGGGAGAGGATCTGTGCCGGGTTCGGAGAGTACAGATCCTCTCCCCAACGCGATATCTCCTCTCCTTGCGCGGATATCTCCTCTCCTCAACTGTCAGAGGAGGGTTCTGGCGGCTGCGACCGCCTGGGGGCCGTAGGAGCCTCCGAAGAGGGCGGCGTGGACCAGCAGCGGGTGGAGCTGGTGGAGGCTGATGAGATCGCGCCAGCGCGGGGGCAACCAGCGCGCCGCCGACTCGTACGCGGCATGGATGACCTCGAGGTACGGGGCACCGAAGAGGGCGAGCATCGCGAGGTCGGTGATCCGGTGGCCGCCGTGGGCCGCCGGATCGATGAGGACGAAGCCGGCAGCGGTCACCACAACATTGCCCGACCACAGGTCGCCATGGATACGGGCGGGCGGGGCGTCATCGTCGTACAGCCCTTGGCCGATCCTCGTACACGCCCTCTCGACCACCGCGAGCCCGTCACGGTCGAGGCCTCCATGCGCGTACGCCCTTTCGGCATAGACCCAGCAGCGCTGCTCGGCGTAGAACGTGCCCCAGGTGGTGCAGGGCTGCAGCGTCATCGGCTCCGTACCGATCCAGCCGTCGCCGGCCCACCCTTCCGGGGGCGCGCCGAACGCGGCAGCGCCCGCGTCATGGGTCCGCGCGAGCCGCCGCCCGAACTCTGCCGCCGCCTCAGCGTCGGGTCGCCCTGCGACCAGTCGGGGGAGTACGAGCTCGCGCTGACCGGCCTCGATCACCTCGACGACCTCCGCGCCACCCACCGCCCCCGCGAGCCACGTGAGCCCGGCAGCCTCGTACAGCGCAGCACCCGGAGCGGTACGTTTCGTGAACCGATCCGGCATGCCATGAACCCTGCCAGAAACAGCGAAACCCCGCCGGAGCGGGGTCTGGTGGCCAGGGCCGGGCTCGAACCGGCGACCTTTCACTTTTCAGGCGAACGCTGCTACCAGCTGAGCTACCTGGCCAAAGGGGTACGCCTCGACGACGTACCCGGGGAAATACGCGACCCCGACGGGACTCGAACCCGCGACCTCCGCCGTGACAGGGCGGCGCGCTAACCAACTGCGCTACGGGGCCTTGACGGCCAACCCGGCATGCGGGCCTCGTGAACTATAGCCAACCGACGGCGACCGCCGCCACTTGGGATCATCGCATCCCCAACCGGATTCGAACCGGCGCAACCGCCTTGAAAGGGCGGTGTCCTGGGCCGCTAGACGATGGGGACAGGCCTGAGCCGGGGATCAGTCTAGGACAGCCGCTCGCTGGGGGCGACTCGGGCACGGCGCGGCCTGCCCAACGGGCCTCGCTATCCTGACGACGTGGCGCTGCAGATGGACGCCAGGGACTTCGACGCCCTGGTCGATCAGGCGATCGCGCGCGTCCCCGCGAACCTGCTCGCGAAGGTCGAGAACGCCGTCCTGCTGATCGAGGACGACCCTCCGGCCGATGGTCCGGTGCTGCTCGGCCTGTACGTGGGTATCCCCCTGACCGCACGGGACTCGCACTACTCCGGTGTGCTGCCAGACCGGATCTACATCTTCCGGAAGCCTGCACTCGCGATGTGCGACACGTACGAGCAAGTGGTCGAGGAAGTCGCCATCACGGTCGCCCATGAGATCGCGCACCACTTCGGCATCAGCGACGCGCAGCTGCACGCCTGGGGCTGGGGCTGAAGCGCTTCACAGGTCGAGAGCGGCTCGCCACGACGTCAGCCGATGCGTCGGCCGCCCTCGAACGGCATCGATGTCACCGACGCCGTGGTCACGCCACTCGTCGGGTTCGCGGCGTGGACGATCCGTCCGTTCCCGATGTACATGGCGACATGGCTGATGTCGGAGTAGTAGAAAACCAGGTCGCCCGGCTGCAGATCCGCGAGGCTCACTGCGGTCCCGACGCCGAACTGAGCGGACGAGGTGCGCGGGAGCGAGATCCCAGCCTGCTTGTACGCGGCGGTGGTCAAGCCCGAGCAGTCGTAGGCATTCGGTCCGTTGCCGCCCCACGCGTACGCCTTGCCGACCTGTGCGAGGGCGAAGCTCAGGGCCACCGCTGCGGCGCTGGACGCTGGGCCGGCTGCCGTCACTGGGACGATGTAGTTCGCGTTCACCCATCGGACCGCGCCGTTGTAGACGATCTGCGCGACGCCGTTCGTCACGACGCCGGTGACGTTGAGCACGGTGCCCGCCGGGATGTCGCCCAGGCTGATGTAGTCGGCTCCGGAGGTCGTACGAATCATGAGCGCTGCCGTCGCCCGAACCTGTCCGGTGATGGCGGGCAAAGCCGACTTCGGACCGGACGTCTTGGACGTCAGCGTGTTGGCGGTGGAGGTTGTGGTGGCCGCAGCGGCCGTGGTGGCGGGCGAGGTCGTCGTGGCGGCCGCGGCAACACTGATCCAGGCGCTGGAGATCCAGTGGCCGTCAGTGAGCTGGGCATAGCCGTTCTGGGTCGCGCCCGTCACGGTGGTCGCGTGGCCCTTGGGGAAGACTGTCCAGACGGAGTAGGTGAGGCCGGGGCCGGTCCGTACGTTGACGGTCTCCAGCGTCGTGGCCGCCCTGCTCGTACCCGTGGCGGCCGGCGCCGCGGCAGTGGCTCCTGCGGCCTTGAGGTACGTGGAGAAGACGTAGGCGGTCCGGCCGTTGTAGCTGACCTTTGTCCAGCCGTTCGTCGAGACACCTGTGGTAGTGACATTGGTGCCGGTCGACAGCACGCCGATCACGGCCGTGCTCGTGCTCGCTCCAGCGCGGACGTTGACGGCTGTCGTCGCGGTCATCACCGTGTCGGCGGCCGCAGCCGGTCCGACGATGAGTCCCGCACCTGACAGGCCAACCGCGAGCGCGGCCGCAGCGCCCATGGCACGTACGCCGCGCAGCACCGTGTTCACGATAGAAGATCCCCCTTCGTCGGGCCGTGATCTCTGTCTCTCACGTCACAGAAGCCACAACCGACACATGTGCATCGTGTGTCTCACTTCTTCGAGACCATAAACCGTTCTCAGATATCTGGCCAGTTAAGAAGAAAGTCTTCATAAATGCTCGCGTGAATTACATCAATGTCATTCATTGGCGCACGTTGAACGCCGCTCAGAATGCACAGAAATCGCTGTTCGTGAAGGCCTCAAGCGCGACTCAAGACTTTCCGTGAGAATAACAATGGTGTAATTCATCGGCCGGGCAGCGTGCTTAGCGGATGAACCAGCTGCCTGTCTTCGAACTGACCCAGACCGTGACGTGGGCGAACACCGTGGGCGGGCACCAGCCGGCCTGAAGCGAGTCCCGGTCGACGACGTCGACGCCGAGTTCGAGAGCCGCCGCCCGCAGATCGCCCGCCGGATGCTTCACGACGAGTGCCCGACGTGTGCGGCGTACGACGTTGACGGCGAGCGTGTCCAACGTGTCGGGATCCATGGAGCCGGTCACCACTACGAGGGGCCGGTCGGCCGCCGCGGCCTTCTCGACCAGCGGGAGCACCTCCCGTACCGAGCCGACCTCGTCCACCACGACCACCAGAGGGTCGTGCAGGACCGCCCAGCCGGACTCCTGATCGGTCACGAACCGCGGATCGGCCCAACCGGATGCCACCTGCGGTACGGAACCCGCTGCGGTGAGCTGCTCGCGCTCGTCAGCCGGGATCGCCTGCTTCGGAGCCTCGGCCGGGGGAGTGTTCGCCTCCTCCGCGCTGAGGTACGCGGGTGTCGCGTCAGCGGCGAGTTTCGGGATGTGACGATCGGGCGGCAGGCTCGCCTGCTCCCGGCGCTGACGGGAGCGGCGGTCCGAGAGGAATGCCAAGGCGAGAGCGAGGACGCCCAGCACCGCCGCCCCCACGATGATCCGCCACTCCATAGGCCCAGCCTGCCACGGGCCCTATACGAACTACTGTCGCTCCTGGGAGGTCCGGATGATCGAGGGCGAGCCGAGCCGTACGGCCTGGTCGGCCGCCCTGCACCGCGCCGCTCACCAGGTCGTCGATGGCGGCAGGGTGTTTCCCGACCCCGTGGCCGTACCGATCACGTGCTGGACGTCCGACCGGGTCGCCGACGACGCGCTGCTCCGTCCCCGGCGGCGTGGGATGCGGGTCTTCATCGCGTGTCGGCATCGCTATGCGCGCGACGTCCTGACCGACTACGGCTCCGACGCGCAGGTGCTGGTGCTCGGCGCGGGTCTCGACACAACGGCCTACCAACCAGCTCCTGGGTTGCGTGGCCCTGTCTTCGAGGTCGACCACCCCGCGACGCAGGCATGGAAGATCGGTCGGCTCCTCGAGGCTGGCATCAGCCCGACGGTTCCCGTCCGGTACGTGCCGGTCGACTTCGAGACGGATGACCTGACGGCCGCGCTGGAGGCGGCCGGCTTCGACCGCACTCGGCCCGTCGTCGTGGTCTGGCTCGGCGTGACCCTGTATCTCACGGCGGATGCCGTCGAACAGACGGTCGCACGCGTTGCTGGGCTGACGACTGGCCGTACGGACCTCGTGCTGGACTACAGCGAGCCTCGCCGCGGAGGCGGGGAGGCCGCTCGTCGGCGCGCTGCGCGAGCGGACAGGGCGGCGGCGATCGGGGAGCCCTGGCTCACGCACTTCACCCCGCCGGACCTCGCCGCCCTGCTCGAGCGCAACGGTTTCGAGGAGGCTGAGGACCTGGGGTCCTCCGGCTGGGGCGGCCGCTACCTCGGGCTACCGCCGGGAACGCCCGACCGTCCCAGTGGGCACCTCGTCCACGCCACCCGTCATCGGACGGGTGCCAGCGCGCTCTGATCGCCGTCTGTGAGGCAATCGTGCGACGGAGCCAGCGCCGCCCACCCCAGCCACGACTAGACTGCTGCGTGCGCCTATAGCTCAGTCGGTTAGAGCAGCGTCCTTTTAAGTCGCGGGTCCCGGGTTCGAGCCCCGGTGGGCGTACCAGAGGCGATGTCGTCGAGATCGCCCCCTCAGTTGTCGGCTACGGCAGCGGGTCGGCCCGCGTCAGCACTAGTCCGCCCAGGTCCAGGCGATCCCGTACGCATGACCGAGCAGCAGGTCGTCGAAGGTGGCCCGTACCGTCTCGGTAGTGACGAGCTCGTCGCTGTCCGGAGGGTCGGCGAACGAGGTCAGGAGTACGCCGTCCAACACCCACGCGTTCGCGCACGAGCGGGGCTGCCCGAAGGCGACCGAGACCTCGAACCGTTCCACCCGGCGCATCGGGACGAACGCGGCGACAGGCTGGATCCAGTCCCGGCTCGGCCACGTGAAACGTACGACCGTCTCGTGCTGTTCTCCGGCTGAGAGAGCACGGGGAAGCGCGAACAGGAGTCTCCAGCTGCTCCCGGACAGCGGGTCGCGGCCCAGGTACGTACAGCCGGTCACTCCTTCGACCTGCAGTGAGGCCGAGTCTCCCACCTGGGGGATCGCCACGATCTCCTCGAACTCGTTCAGGCCGTCGAGGGCAGGGACGAGTGTCCGGGTGCTCAGGAAGACGGGCCGGTCACCGGTGACGTCGACCTCGAATCGGTACGAGGACCAGTGCCACCCCGGTACCGCGAGGCCTTGTCGCGCCCCGAACCGGAGGACCATCCGGTCGGCGAGGAGGTCGTCGGCCTCCACGAGACGGCGTCGCAGCGTGCGTTCGTCGCGCTGGAGGACCTGGCCCACGGCAAGGAGGCGGTCGTGCAGCAGAGGTCGGCGCTCAGAGATGCCGAACGCGGCGAGGATGAGCTCGCGCAGGTCGTCCGGGAGGGCCGATGCCTCGCTGGTCAGGAGCGACACGAGCCTGGCTCGCGCCTCGTCCTCGCGGGTGGTGTCATCGACGTCGAGGATCGTTCCGAGTGTCGGGCCGAGCACAGCGAGCAGGTCCGCGCGGGAGACTCCTCGTCCCTTGCGCAGACGGGCCAGCTCGGCTTTGAGATGCGCGGCGTCCACGGCGCCATTATGGAGGCTGTGTCCGTGGCGCGTGACCGGCGACCTACACGTACGCGTTCGTCATGGCGACAGACGACGGTTGCGCGGCCTTGAGGAGCCCCGCGGCGAGCATCGCCGAGGACATCGCGTCCCAGGCTGAAGCGTCCATGGTGCCGGTGACGGTGCCGTCGGGGTTCTGGAACAGAGGGGCCGTGGCCGCCAGTACCGCCTTGGCCCCCTTGGCCGTGGCGGCGTCGGTGAGCCCTGGCACGTACGCCGTACTCGCCTGGAACGCCGCGTCCTGGTTCGCGACGACGGCCTGCATGCCGGCGACGGTTCCCTTGACGACGGCCTTCACGACGTCGGGGTGGGCCGTCGCGTATGCGCGGGTCGTCACGAGACAGATGCTCACCAGCGGTACCGGGCCGATAGCGATGACCTTGGCGGGGATGCCCGCAGCCTGGAGCTGGATCGGCTCGGAGTTCACGAACCCGACGATCGCGTCGACCTTCTTCGTGGCGAGCGCTGCCTGCTGGGTGTAGCCGATCTCCTGGATCGTGACGTCGCTTGTGGTCAGCCCGGCGCCCTTCAGCGCCAGCAGCAGGCCGAACCACGACTCTCCGTACTTGCCGGGGATGCCGATCGTGTGACCCTTGAGATCGGCGATCGACGCGATCGTGGAGTCGCCTGGAACGATGATCCGTACCGGGAACTGGCGATAGTACGAGGCGACCGCGACCAGGTCCGTCCCTTGGTCGCGCGCCTGCAGCACCTCGTCGCCGCCCGCGACGACGAACTGCTCCGCGCCCGTGGTGATGGCGGTGAACAGGCCCTCGGACGTGCCGTGGTGACGCAGCGTGACCGGCGTCGAGTACAGCTTGCTCGCCTCGGCGACGTAGAACGGGCTGAACTGCACGTTCGGGATGTACGTGAGGCCGATGACCGCCGACTCGGCGCTCGCCGAGCTGGTTGTGGTGGACGACGTGACGGCGGGCGTGCAGCCGACGAGCGTCAGCAGGATGACGACGGCGGCGACGAGACGGGTACGCACAGGCTTCTCCTCAGGACTCATGGATCATCGACGAGACGGTGGCGGAGCGCCGCTCGAGGGCGACGAGGATCGTGTAGGCCGCGGACGCCACGGCGGCCAGCAGCACGATCGTGGCGACCATGCCTGCGGTGTCGAGCTGGTCGCGTTGGACGACGAGGATGGTGCCCAGTCCCGTACCGCCCATGACCATCTCGCCGACGACGGCACCGGTCACGGAGAGCGTGAAGCCGTTGCGGAGCCCCGAGTAGATCCAAGGCAGGGCGAGAGGCAGCTCGATATGGACGAGGCTCTGGGCCGACGAGGCGCCGTCGATGCGCGCGGCGTCCACCACCTCGTGGTCGACGTGCCGAAGCCCGGATGCCGCCGCGACGAGGATCGGGAAGAACACGATGAGCGCGCAGAGCACGGCGATCGGTACGAGGCCGTAGCCGACCCACAGCACCAGCAGCGGCGCCAAGGCGATCGCGGGAATGGCCTGCGTGGCGCCGAGGAACGGGCGTGTGGCCGAGTCCGCCCACCGCGAGCGATGGAGCAGGATCGCCAAGGGAATCGCCACGGCTGCGCCCCCGAGACACCCGGCCGCTGCTTCGAGAAGGGTCGCGCCGAGCGGAGCGAGCAGAGTCCTGGAGGTGATCCCTGTCCAGAGCTTGACGACGACCGCAGCCGGAGTCGGGAGCACGTAGGAGGGGAGGCCTCGGGAGAGCAGCAGCCAGCCGCCGAGCAGCACCAGGCCGAGCAGCGCAGGCGCCGCCACATGGCGTACCCGCGGCTGGACGAAAGTTCCCTTGCGCCTCACGCATCCCTCTCAGGTCATCGATGACCCGGGGACGACGACAAGCGTCGGGCGGACGGCATGGCCGTACGCCTCGTGCATCCTCCCATCCGGACTTTGACCGTCGGTCCTGGAGTTCCACCAGATCAACCGGGCACCGTCAGCCGGGTGGCTGGGGCGCTCGGGTCGCGGACTATCACCGCCGGTTCGGATTTTCACCGACCCCGGAGCACTTCACAGCCATCTTACGTCGTGACGGCGTTTGCTCGCTGTGGCGATCCTGTACGAGACGCCCACCAACACGGCCAGGTCAGGACGCATTGCCGGCTTCGGTGCGGGGTTGGACGTCGACCCAGGGACGCTGGCGGCTCATGTGGAGCTCGACGCCTCCCCGCGTGTACAAGTAGATCGACGAGATGATGAACGCGACGACGACCCAGAACGCGTTGAACCAGACGGTCGCGCGGGCTCCGTACGTGCTGCCGACCCAGCCGACGATCGGCGACACGATCGGCGTGAGCCCCATGACGACCGCAACCCAGAGACCCATGACGCGGCCACGCAGCTGGGGGGACACGCTGATCTGCACGATGGCGTTCGCCGAGGTCATGACCTGTACGCCGGCAAGCCCCATCGGGATCTGCAGCAGAGCGAAGATGAGGAAGTTCGGAGCCTGTGCCGAGAGGGCCATCGCGAACGCGAACACTCCCAGGCCGATGACGACGTGGCGGATCCGTGGCCGTGGCCGTCGAGCGGCCAGAAGGGCGGCGAAGAGCGATCCGATGCCCATGATCGAACCGAGCAGGCCGAACTCCGTCGCACCCTTCCCGAAGGCCTCGGTCGTCATGAGCGGGTTGGTGACGGACTGGTTGAAGCCGAACGCTCCCATCGCCAGCGCGATGAGGAACAGGATGAGCAGCAGCGGCCGGGAGCGGACGTAGCGGACGGCCGTGAGGAATCCCGCCTTCTCGGTCTTGAACACGGGAGGCTGGACCATCGTCTTGCGGTCCAGCGAGATGAGGGCGACCACCTGCACCACGTATGTGCACGCGTTGAGGACGAACACCGGGCCGGTCCCGATGAGGGCGATGAGCAGTCCCGCCGCTCCCGGACCCAGCAGACGGGCCGAGTTCCAGGCGGTGCTGTTGAGGCCGATCGCGTTCGACACCTCGGACACGCTCACGAGCTCGGTGACGATCGACTGCCGCGACGGGCCGTCGAAGGCGCCGGCGATCCCGTCGAGGAGTGCCAGGAGGAAGACGTGCCACAGCTGTACGTGATGGCTGAGCGTCAGCGTCGCCAGGATGATGATGTCGACGAACAGCAACGCCTGCGCCGCCATCATGATCGTTCGCTTGGGGAACTTGTCGGCAAGCGTGCCCGCCAACGGCGTGAGGAGCAGGGTGGGCAGGAACATCGCCGTCGTGAGCCAGCCGAGGGCGGTCGCATCGCCGTGCGTGAGAACCTCGAGGACCATCCAGGCCTGGGCTGTACGGGTCATCCACAACCCGAGGTTCGACGCGCAGTTACCGATGAAGAAGTTGCGGTAGTTGCGGATGGACAGGCTGGAGAACGTACGGCTCACGGCTCGATCACCTTGCGGATGAGCTGGGCGCCGCGCAGCAGGTCGGCGAGCTCCTCGGGGGTGCAGTTGACGAGGAGGGCCGCCGTGTAGCGGTCACGGTCCTTGCGCCCCTGCAGGAGCGCCCGTCGGCCGGACGCGGTCAGCGAGACGATCTTCTGGCGGGCGTCCATCGGGTCGACGGCTCGGGACACGAGACCGCGCTCCTCGAGCTCGGACACGGACTTCGACATCGACGGTGCGCTCACGCGTTCCCTGCCGGCGAGGTCGCCCGCTGTCGCGGGTCCCTCCTCGAGCCAGGCGAGGACGGTGAACAGGTGCGGGGCCAGGGACGGTGTGTGGTCCTTGACGTGGCGAGCGAGTGATTGTGCTGCGAGGCGGACCTCGCGGGCGATGGGGATCAGGTCGGTGGCTTCTGGGGCGCGGACGGTCACGGTCGTTTCACTTCGGGGAGTTGGCGCACAGATCGTTAGGTGGTGCAACTAACGATAACAGTGGGTCGGCTGTGAGAAGGCGGTGTCTCATCCGGCTCCCATCCGTACCTGCCAGGTCGGACGCGTGACGGATCCCTACAGCCTGCGCATGAACTCCGGGTCGTCGTCGGGCCCCATCGGGCCCTCCTCGGTGATCGAGGCACGGGTCGCTCGCCCGCTGAGGATCCACGCGGCGGGACCCACCACGGGGAAGGCAAGGATCACGGCGACCCAGAGCCAGCGGGGCATCAACCGGATCTGGGACGCGTCGGCTTGCAGCGCCTGGACGAACGCGTACACACCCAGCCCGATCACCGCGACCACGAGCGCCACACGTCCCATGGGGTCAGTCTAGGCGTCGGCCGCCCGCAGACACGCAGGCCTAGGATCGGCCTGTGACCGACCTCCGCCTCGTCGCCTCAGCCCAGGTGCCCGACGCGGTCAAGGCTGTACTCGAGGGCACAGCGGGTCCGTTCGCGCCGCTCCCTGACAGCCCGACGGAAGCCGCCCGGTGGGTCGAGGTGCTCAAGCCCGACCGCGGCGTCGAGGAGCCCGATGCCGCCGTCGTGGTGCCTACCTCCGGGTCGACGGGGAACCCGCGAGCCGTGGTCCTCTCACGGTCGGCGCTCGTCGCCGCGGCGATCGCGGCCCACGACCGGCTCGGCGGCCCGGGCGCATGGGTCTGCTCGCTGGCGCCGCACTACGTGGCGGGCCTCATGGTGCACGTCCGCGCGTACGTGTCGGGCTTTCCGGCGACGATCGTCGACCAGCACCTCACCGGCATCGGCGACCTGGTGCTCCCCGACGCACCCGCGTACATCTCGCTCGTCCCGACCCAGCTGTACAAGGCGCTGCGCCAGTCCGATGTCCGCACAGCACTGCGCCGCTACACGGTGCTCCTCGGCGGCGCGGCGGCGGATCGCGCCGAGCTCGACCGTGCGAAGGAGTCCGGGATCCACGTCGTCACCACGTACGGAATGAGCGAGACCTGCGGGGGAGTGGTGTACGACGGTGTGCCGCTCCCCCGCGTACACGTCGGGCTGGACGACGACGGTCGCATCTCGCTCAGCGGACCCACGACGTTCTCCGGCTATCGGCTCGACCCTGAGGCGACAGCACAGGTGCTCGAGGGGCCCACGTTCCTCACGTCCGACCGTGGTGCATGGGTCGGGGACCGGCTCGAGATACGCGGCAGGATCGACGATGTCGTGATGTCCGGCGGGGTCAACGTCGACATCGCAGCGCTCCAGCGGATCGTGGACCGGGCTCTCGGGGTCGAGCAGGTCGTCGTGCTGGGTGTGCCGGATCCGCAGTGGGGTGCCAAGATCGTCGCCGTGACCACGTCTGACCTATCGCTCGAAGTGCTGCGTGACCGCCTGGACGGGCGCGTCGAGCGTGCCGCGTTGCCGCGGGACCTCCATCGTCTCGACGTGCTTCCCCGTACCAGTAGCGGCAAGTTCGATCGGCGGACGCTCGCGTCGGGCTGGGGGGCCTAGTGGCCACAGCCTCCCAGTGGCTGGCGGGTGCCAGACCACGGACGCTTCCCGCTGCGGTCGCGCCCGTCGTCGCCGGCTCCGGCGCCGCGTACATCGCAGGCCATGTCAGCGCGTCGGCGGCCGTGTTGTGCCTCGTCGTGGCGCTCGCGCTGCAGGTCGGCGTCAACTACGCCAACGACTACTCGGACGGGATCCGAGGCACGGACGCGGTACGTGTCGGGCCCATGCGGCTGGTCGGGTCAGGCGCCGCGTCGCCGTCGGCGGTGAAGCGCGCCGCGTTCTCCTCCTTCGGGGTCGCCGCGGTCGCCGGGCTGGCCGTCGTGTGGCTGTCGGGGCACTGGTGGCTGCTCGTCGTGGGCGTGGCCGCGATCCTGGCCGCGTGGTACTACACGGGCGGCAAGCGTCCGTACGGCTACGCGGGGCTGGGCGAGCTCATGGTGTTCGTCTTCTTCGGGCTGGTCGCCGTCATGGGCACCACCTACGTGCAGGCAGGACGCGCGACTCCTGCGTCGTTCATCGCAGCGGTCGCTGTCGGCCTCGTCGCCTGCCAGGTGCTCGTCGCGAACAACCTGCGCGACATCGCTGGTGACCGCGAGGTCGGCAAGCGCACGCTCGCGACCCGGTTGGGTGACCGCGGGACGCGGCTGCTCTACCTCGCGATGAGCATCGTCGTGGCCGCCGCGGTCGTGCTGCTGGCCGCTCTGACGTCCTGGTGGGCCCTGCTCGGGCTTGGCGGGGTCGTGATTCTGGCGATCGCGACCCGCTCTGTTGTGGCCGGGGCCGCGGGGCGTGGGCTGATCAGCGCGCTTCAGCTGACAGGCATCGCCGAACTGGCGATGTCATTCGGACTGGCGATCGGGTGGCTCATTCGCTGAGCCGGTTCCGGCCAGAGGGTCAGTCCTGCGCCTGACGGCGACGCGCGGAGATGACGCGCTCGAGGTAGGCGATGTAGGTGGGGTTGTCGTCGGTGGCGGTGTTCTCAAGCCGGTATCTGCTCGGCGCCGACGGAGCATGGATGATGCGCGGCCGACCGTACATGGTCCAGAGCAGCGGACCGATCACAGGGACCATAACGGAGCGAAGCCAGTGGCGGCGGGTGAAGCTGCGCAGCTCCGACTCGTGCGAGGACGCGACGTCTGCGAGGGCGACCAGCGAACCGGCGAGCGCGATTCCCAGCACCACCTCGAGCATCTGTTCCTCCACGGTCGACTATCGCTCACACGGTTGCACCAGCCGCTCATGCGCGCTCGCCACATGAGAGATCTCACGTCATACGGTGGCATACGGCCCACGTGCGCCTGCCTCTGGCACCATGCATCAGAAGAGAGGAATCCGGTGACCGATCCTAGACACAGCGACAGCACCGGCCCGAGCGTTCCGGGCTCGGGGGGCCCGGACAACGCGGGCGGCTTCTCGGCGCCTGCATATCCGCGTTCCGTCGACAGGTCATCAGCCCTCGGGGACGCGCATTCGCCCGCCAGTCCGTACACGGTGGACACCGAACCCCTGCCGGCTCCGGCGGCTCCCATTCCCGCCCCCACTCCGGTAGTTGCAGCGGTTGCGCCGGAGCTGCTGCCGACTTCTGAGCCGCTGGATCCGATACCGGCACAAGAGCCGGAGGACGATCCAGAGCCCGAGCTGGTCCCGCGGCCCTACGCCGTTCCGTCGCGACCGTACGCAGCAGCTCCGCTGTCGCGCGTCTCTCCGGTTTCGCCCCCGGCTGCGTTCCAGGCGCACGTGTCCCCGGCATCGCCCCCTGCAGCGTCGTTCCAGGCGTACGTTTCCCCGGTCCCGCCCCCTTCAACGCCGGCGAGCCATACCTCGCACCCGCACCCCGACTCGTCGCTGGATGACCCGTTGCCCCTCGTGACCGCGCGCCCGTACGCCCAACCGGGCTATAGCGCCTTCACCCCACCCGCAGCACCCTCACCAGGCGCGCCGCCCGCGTACGGCTCGGTGGATCCCTACGCGCTGAGTGGTGGACCCGCAAACCCGGCAGTCGCACCGGGATTCGGCGCCGCGCGGCCGCGTACCGAGAACGTGGGCCGTGGCCTGCTGCTCGCACTCATCGCCGTGGTCGGCGGATGCGTGCTGTCGGCCGTCGTCTACCACCTGGGTTACGTCGCGTCGATCGTCGCGCTGGCGATGGGAGCGGCGGGCATCTTCCTCTACGCCAAGGGGGCCGGAGCTCCGCCACGCAAGGGAGCGGTCGGGCTCGTGGCGCTCATGATGGCAGGCATCCTGCTGGCATGGGTGTCCTCCGTCGGCACCGAGCTGTACTTCTACTACGTGGACCAGACCGGTACGAGCAGCGGGGCGCTCGTCTTCGCGGTCAGCGGGGCGCTCTCGCTCGACCTGTTCAAAGCCACGCTCAAGGACTTCCTCATCTTCGTGGGGTTCGGCGCGCTGGGCATCTTCGGCGTGGCTCGGCAGCTGCTGTTCCGCGGCCGCCGGAAGTAGTCAGCCGGTCGTGGGGCGGGCCCCGTCGCGCAGCCACTTCCGGAGCGCGTACGTCGCCCGCACGTCGTCCTCGTTGTAGTCGAGCACGCGCTGCGTCAGCTCCGCCCGGACCGCGTCCGTCTCGGCGTGGACCGCATCGGCGAACCAGGACTGGCTGTTGAGCCCGCCGGGGTTGTCGTCACGCCACGAGAAGCCTGACCCGGAGTGGGCGACCTGCTTGAGCCCGAGCCCGTACGTGCCGAAGAAGTGGCTCCTCACCACCTCGAACAGGTCGAAGAACGCCTCGTCGGCGAACCTGCTCGCCCACAGGTAGGGGTCGCGGCCGAATGCGTCGGCCAGCCGCTGGATCCGCAGGACCTCGTAGCGGGAGTAGTGGAAGACACCAACAGACGTGCCGGAGTCGGTCACGATGTCGTGCAACCACGTGAGCGCTTCGTCGGCCAGGCGCCGCTCGGCGGCGTCCGTGAGCTCGGAGAAGTCGGAGAACGAGACGTAGCGGGGCGGGTCGTCAGTCCGCGTGTCCGTGACAAGGAAGCCCCACAGGTACACGTGGTCGTCCGCGGAGGTCTCGATGTCGAAGTCGATCTCGATGTCGGACCGGGGGACCACGATGGGGTCGTCGCTGATGCGCTCCAGATCGACGCCGGAGACCATGAGCTTGGCGCGGTGGGCGGCGATCCGCAGCCGTTCCTCGCCGCCGGGCCGGTGGGCGACCTCGGGGATGTAGCTGGGGAGGAGCTCGTCGAGCTCCACCGACGCCAGGTCGGTGAGCGTCGAGACTCCGAGCCGACGGAGCACGGCGATCTCGCGCACATCGAGCGGTGACTTTGCGATCCGGAGCGACAGGTCGTCGTCGCCGAGCTTGGGCAGGCAGGTCTGCCACCACACGCAGCGGTCGCACTCGCGCACGCGGATCGGCATCACGACGAGCGGCGGGTCGTCGGGCGCTCCGGTCTGGCGCTGAGCGACAGCGGCGACCTTGACCCGGAAGCCGTGCTCGTGGTCGTACCGCTCAAGAGCGCTCCGCTTGGTCCAGCCGCTGGCGGCGGTACGCGAGAACGTACGGAGCTGCTTGGCGTCCAGGCGTACCCAGGCGATTCCGAGCCCGTTCCCCAGCTGCGAGATCTGGTCGGAGCCGATGATGCCGCCGTACGGGGTCCCGGAGGCGGCGCGTCCCGCGGCGCCGAGCAGCCGCCAGTAGTGGGCTAGCTGGAGAAGGTCGGGTTCACGGCTGGCGAGCCGCAGCGCGCGGCCCGGTACGGCGAGGGCCTGTGCTCGCGAGGGGTCGCTGAGCGCGGAGATGGGGAACGCCTCGTGGGCCGGGCCCGGCGTCTGGCGCTCGAGCATGCGGTGCAGCTTGACCATCACAGGGTGGTAGCCGGGACCACCGTCCTCGGCCTCGTCGCCCCGCACCCAGAGGTCGGCGCGACCCGACCGGTGGCCGTGCCGGTCGAGGGGCAGGAGGCCTCCCACGATGACCGGGACGCCGTCAGCCATGGCCGCGAGGGTGGCTCCGACCTGTACGTCATGGGGCTGGTCGCGGAGCGCGCGGCAGTCGACGACCTGTCCGGCTGCGTCGATGATCCGGCGAAGGACGTCGGACTTGAACGCCGAGCCGCCCGCGAAGAGCTCCTGCAGGGACTCGTCGAGCTCGGGTCGGTCGAGGCCGGGCAGGAACGCGTTCTGCGTCTTGACCGGACAGCTGCGCGCCGCGTAGGCGTCGAGGACGAAGTCGTTCACCGCTCTCGGCGACCCCGGTGGAGCGCGACGATGCCGCCGACTAGGTTGCGATGCTCGACCGCCTTCCAGCCGCTCTCGAGCATGAGCGTCGCCAGCGCGTCCTGGTCCGGCCAGCTGACGATCGACTCCACGAGATAGTCGTACGCCGCCGGGTTCGGGGACACCAGCTTCGCCACGCCGGGAACGACGACCGGCAGGTACGTCGTGTACACGCGGCGCCAGGGCCCCCACGTCGGCGCCGAGAACTCGCAGATGACGAGCCGACCACCCGGCTTGACCACTCTGAGGAGCTCGGTCAGGGCGGCCTCAGTGTCCTGGACGTTGCGCAGTCCGAACGAGACCGTCGCCGCATCGAACGCATCGTCGGCGAACGGGAGCGCGAGCGCGTCGCCGGCCACGAACGACAGGTCCGGGTTCCGCCTGAGCCCTTCGAACAGCATGCCCAGGCTCATGTCGACGCTCACCACCTGGGCGCCGGCGTCGGCGAAGGGGACCGAGCTCGTGCCCGTACCGGCGGCAAGGTCGAGCACGACCTCGCCCGGCTTCGGGTCGACCGCCTCGAGCACCGCGCGGCGCCATGAACGGTCCAGTCCCAGGGACGCGACGTCGTTGATCAGGTCGTACCGCGCCGCAAGGTGGTCGAACATCCCCGCGACGTCGGCGCGACGCTTGGCCAGCGTGGCGCGATGGTTCGTCGTCTGCACCCGGACAGCATGGCACCACCGACTGACAACCACAGAGTTCTGAGCCGGGCAACGCTTCTGTCGGTGACCGGCAGAAGCGGTGATCCCTGGCAGTGGCGGGGCGTGGTGACACGTACGTGTGGCTCGTCCAGCTCGGTTCGCCCGTCCAAGCGTGGGTGCCTGCCCCGTGACCGGGCCGACCAGCGAGATCGGCACGGGGGGTCCCCTACCGACTGGCATATGGGGCGTGTGGGGCGCGGCGCGCTGTCGTAGGTGTCACTTCTGCGCAGTTTGCCTGTTCGGCTTGCCTGTTCGGCGGTCGAGGAAGCGCGGCCCGCGGCTGTCGCTGTGGGCCGTCGGCGGGTGCCGTCGACAGTGCTGAGAGCGGCGGCGGCGGCCCCGTACAAGGTTTGCCGGCCGGATGCGGAACAATCTGACTCATGGCGAAGCAGCGCATTCCGGTACTCAAGGTCTCGAAGCTCTCGAAGGCGTACGGGTCGCACTCGATCGTCTCCGACTTCAACCTCGAGGTCTGGGCAGGTGACGCCATCGCGCTGACCGGCCGCAACGGCGCCGGCAAGTCGACGATCCTGCGGTGCCTGGTGGGCGCCGAGAAGTCCGACGGCGGCACGATCGAGATCTGCGGCAACCGGTTGCGCGAGTCGGACCCAGCCGTACGTCGCGACCTCGCCACCGTCATCGACGACCTCGACTTCTTCCCGGACCTGTCCGTCGTCGAGCACCTCGACCTGCTCGCTCGCGCGCACGGCCTGCCCGACGCGGAGGGGGCGGTGGACGACGTGCTCCATGAGGTACAGCTCGTGGCCCAGTCCGGCCAGCT
>Ga0182021_10000378_pt1 | contig 46712 bp, 32 predicted proteins | sample 612E3MmetaG_FD_120493 | JGI IMG/M metagenome (GOLD analysis project Ga0182021, IMG submission 120493) | Permafrost microbial communities from Stordalen Mire, Sweden - 612E3M metaG (Illumina Assembly) | ecosystem: Environmental > Terrestrial > Soil > Wetlands > Permafrost | place: Sweden... | reverse complement strand
GACGGCAACATCGACATCGCCGGCGTGACCTCGCACTCCAACCTTGCGGGTTCCCCCTTCCCTTCTCCCGCAGGGAGCGGCATCGGCGTGGACATCGGGCTCTCCGCGAAACTCAATGACTACGCCATCGCGGGACTCAGCGTCACGGACGTCGGCTCCATGCACTGGGACGGCGACGTCAGGGAGATGTACGGGCAGGGACGCATGCACCTCGACGACCCGACGAACAGCGCCCAGCGGGATTCCCTCGAACACGCCGTCACGGGAAATACGCGGCAGGGGGGGGCGTTCACCGTCGGGCTGCCGACGACGCTTCGCATGGGGGTCCAGTTCGAACTCGAGAACATCCACATGCTGAAGAAATTACTCTACGGGGAGATGACGGCAGAGTGCGACTACAGGCAGGGCTTCTCAGATTTCCCCGGCTCGAGCCGCGTCGGCATCCTGTCGGCCGGGCTGGAATACCGTCCGTGGCAGTTCTTTCCCATCAGGACCGGCGTCGGGTTCGGCGGAGCTGACCACTTTAACTTCGCGCTCGGGTTCGGCCTCAAGCTCTGGATGCTTCAAATCGACGTCGCGTCCGACAACATCGGCTGGCTGTTCTCACATGACACGTTCTCGAGAGGGTCGCTGGGGGTGGGGCTCACGCTGAAAATGTAGCCGGAGTGGGCGCCGCGCCGGGCAATTTGCAGGCCGGGGGTCAATTCCTATGGGCGTCCCTGGCCGGATTCAGCCATGTGGATGTAATCCCGCCGCGAAACTCATCCCTTCCCTGGCCGAAAGGCAAAAAGCCGCGTCCTGCATGCGGATTCCGCTGCTGCGCCGCGGCACGTGATTTGCGCTTCAGGAGTGACCGGCCGAGGAATGCATGAAGATACTTATCGTTGAGGACGATTACACGAGCAGGATTGTGCTTCACAGGTTCCTGCTCCCGTTTGGCGTGACAGAGATTGCAGTCACGGGCAATCAGGCCATCTCCGCATTTGCCCTTGCGCTCAAGGGACGGGAGCCGTTCGACCTTGTGTGCCTCGATATCATGCTCCCCGAAATGGACGGACTGTCCGTGCTGCGGGAATTGCGATCACTCGAGTCTGACGGGACGCGCGAGCCGCGGACACATGCCAGGGTTGTCATGACGACCGCGCTGAACGACAAGGGGAACGTCGTCGAGGCGATCAAGAACTGTGACGGGTATCTGGTCAAACCGATCGACAGGAATCGGCTTGCCGCGTGCCTGAAGGATTTCGGGTTTGCGCCTGCAGCCCCCGATGCAGGGTGACGTTCACGCAGGGGGGGGGACCCGTTTCAGGGCAGAGGTTCCGGACACTGGCTGCGTGTGAGCGCGCCGCGCTCGCGGATCATTCGAGCGGCGAGCACGAAACGGCAAGCGGCGATGCGATAAGTGCGGCCTTCCGCGCAAGGTACGCATTCCAGTCCGCACCCGATGCAAAGTCACCGCTTCGCGTCCACCCGGCCCCCGCATAATATGTGAATGTCTTCCCCTCACGCGCGCGCGCGATGAGCAGGCAGTGGATCGAATCGTCCGCGAACCGGAGGAATGCGGAGCGGGGAAACACGATCCCCGTGCCGAGCGAACCGTTGACCGGATCGGCGTTCGTCGCCCCCCAGAGACTCATCCAGCCCAGAACGCTGTCCGAAGCGGCGACCGTGCCCGGCCGCTTCACGAGCCCGCATGCCACCCGCAGTTCTTCCCCCCCGGCCGGGGCATCGAACGTCACGGATACCCTGTTCAGATTCTCCCCCGCATCGAGCGCAATCCGCACTCTCTCCGTGAATTTCACGCCGCCGACTTCCACCGCATTGTACGTCAGCTCGAACTCCGTGCGGAGCGGGCCGCCCGCAATCGTTTCCCATGTTGAGAAAACGCCGGGCTGGTGCACTCTCCCTCCCTCCCAGAGGGCGCATCCCCCCGCCCCCAGCGAGCGCCCCACATCGAAAAAGTCGGCCCCTTCTCCCCTGTCGTGATGATAGGGATCCTGTCCGGGAGAAGCCCCTGCGGCCTCTCCGTACCACTTCGCCACGACGAGCGTCCTGACACGTTTCGTCCAGACATCGATGCCGTTGTTCAGTTCTGATGCGAGCGCCGGCCCGTACATCCGGTACGCGATCCGGTCGTTCTCCCACGCGTAATCTTCACGCGGAAGGACGAACATCCCCGCCACGCGGCTCACCTCTTGCGGGCCCGCGGCGGTTCCCGCCTTGACGATGAATTCCCTCCTCTCGCCCGGTGCAAAATCATGCTGGAAGAGAAGCTCCCCACCCGATACCTGGGAAATAAGGGGCGAGGCGCTGCCGCGTACGGTGACGACGAACCCGGCGCCGGCGCTCTCCCCGGTTATCGGCGTGAGGTCGCGCAGGCGGACCTCAACGGTCTCTCCCGGACGGGAAACCTGCATTGGATTCGTCACGGTAACAAGCGCCGGCTTCGACTGACTCCGGCACGGTGCCGCAATGAGCAGGCCGCACATGGCGGCAATCACGATCCGTTTCATTGGTCCCTCCCCTCCCTGTGGAGGATTAACGCTGGATGCGCGCCGAACCGCCCCTGGCAAACGCGCGCACCTGTTCGAGCGTCGCCATCGTCGTATCGCCCGGGAATGTCGTCAGGAGCGCACCGTGCGCCCAGCCGAGCTTGACCGCCTCTTCAGCCGGCTCGCCCGAAAGAAGTCCGTAGAAGAATCCGCTGGCAAATCCGTCGCCGCCGCCGACGCGATCCAGGACATCGAGCTCGCATTCCGGCGCCCTGAACGCCCTGCCGCCCACCCATGACACCGCGCTCCATCGGTGCCGGTTTGTCGAATGCACCTCACGGAGCGTCGTCGACACCGCCCGGACGTTCGGGTACCTCGACGTGAGCCCGTCGATCATCCCGAGGAAGACGTCCGGGTCGAGTTTCGATGACGACGATGCCTTCGGCCCGGGGATGCCGAGCCCCTTCTGGAGGTCCTCTTCGTTTCCCACAAGCACGTCGACGTTCCGGACGATCCGGTCAAGCACGTCCACAGCCTTTTTCTCCCCCCCCCAGATGCTCCATAGTTTTTCCCTGAAATTGAGATCGAAGCTGACGACCGTACCGGCTTTCCGTGCCGCGGTCATTGCCTCGATAATCAGCTCCCCCGTCGTCGCCGAGAGGGACGCAAATATCCCCCCGCTGTGGAACCAGCGGACGCCGTTCCCGGAGAATATCGCCCCCCAGTCGAAATCGCCGGGGCGAAGAAGTGCGGCCGCTTCGTTGGCCCGGTTGTAGAACACGACCGGCGCACGCACCCCGTGTCCCCTGTCGCTGTAGACGGTCGCAATGTTCGGCCCGTTAACGCCGTTGTGCTTGAACGTGCGGTAGAAGGGCTTCACGCCCATCGCCCTTACACGCTCGGCAACGAGATCGCCCACCGGATATTCCACGATCGCCGTCGCAATCCCCGTGTTCAATCTGAAGCAATCGGCCAGGTTGGCGGCGACGTTGTATTCGCCCCCGCTGACGTGAATCTGGCATTCGGCCGCCTTCCGGAATGGGATGATGCCCGGGTCAAGCCGATGCACAAGCGCCCCGAGGGAGAGAAGATCAAGAGCCCCTCCGGCAGGCCGGATGTTCAGCACGCTGTCCATGTTCCTTTCCTTTCTGATTCGATGCAGTTGCCCCGCGTGAACTCAGCTGCCGAGCCTGTACAGGTCCTGCCCGGCATTCTCAACGAGAAGGTCGCCGCCCGACGGATGATGCCGCCATGCTTCCAGGTCGATCGAGCGCGGGTCCCTGTAGCCCAGATTCACCCCCCTGCAGACCTCTTCCGGGATCGACGTCGCAAGCGTCACGGCGATACGGGGCCGTTCCACGCCTCCCGTAAACGTCCCCACACCGCGGACGTTCGTTGAATGAGCGAGTATGAGTTTCGGCTCGCCGCGGAAGCGCTCCCACTGGCCGAGGAAAAAGTCCCGCACATGGTACCCGATGCGCCGTATCGCTTCTCCGTGCACGAACGATATCTCCCGGATCTGGGGGCCGTAGATGATAAGCTCGCCCCCGTCGGCGACGACCGGCTCGAGTTTGTACATCGCCTTCCCTCCCACCCACAGCTCCTCGTATATGTCCGGGGTCACGCCGAGGACCCGTTCGGCGGGACTCCCGATGTGCCTTATGTGAAGCCTCGCCGAGTAGTCCGCCGCCCGCGACCACGCCTCTTCGGGAGTACCGGCGAAAAGGCAGGAGACACGATTGCGGTCGTCCACGGCAAACGCGAAGCATGTGCGGGGAACGGGTACGAGCGCTGCGGCCCTGTCGATAACACGCCGCGTGGGCGTGTCCTTCACCCCGTTGACGGCGGGGTTCGTGATCACCGCCGCCAGCCAGTGAAACGTCTCGATGATGTCAAGCCCTCCGACCCCCGGGAAGAAGTATTTATTCCCCCCGGCGAACCCCATTGCCTCGTGCGGCACGACGGGGCTGACGATGATGACGTGATCATATTCGAGAACGGCCCGGTTGATGCTCACCGGGATGTCTTCCCCGAAGAGCCCCCCGGTGAGCGCGCGGATCTCGGAGCCGGGGATCGTGCCGATCCTTCTCAGCGCCGCGGGGTTGTCGTGCTCGTGCGCGATCAGCCTGACGTTCTTGTACGCCGTCCTGTGCTCATCGGGCGTTATGCCGATATGCCTGTAGAGCCTCTCCGGCTCCATCGCCCTGTGCGTGCCGGTGGCGACGAGGTAGTCCAGGCAGGCGGCTTCACGGCCGAGTATCCTGTAGAGCGTTTGGAAGAAGAGGTCTATCGGCGCATGCCGCGTGTGGTCGGGGATAAGGACGAGAATCCTCTTCGCGCGCAGATCGAGCGCGGAAAGGGCTTCCCTGCAAATCTCCTCAATTGCCGCCGGGCCGAGCGGCGTCTCGAGTGAACCCGTCCCCAGTGCTCCGCTCATTCCATCCTCCTCAAACGCCGCTGTACGCAGAAAACCCGCCGTCGATCGGGACGACAATTCCGGTGACGAACTTCGAAGCCGGGGAGAGGAGCCAGAGCACAGTCCCCAGAAGGTCTTCGGGCTCGCCGAACCGGCCTGCAGGCGTGTGGTCGATGATCTTCTTCCCCCGCTCGGTGAGATTGCCTGTCTCCCGGTCGGTCAGAAGGAACCGGTTCTGGTTTGTCAGGAAGAAGCCCGGAGCAATCGCGTTGACGCGTATGTTCGGCGATATCTCCTGCGCCATGTACACGGCAAGCCACTGCGTGAAATTGCTGACTGCCGCCTTCGCCGCCGAGTAGGCCGCGATCCTTGTCAGCGGGCGGAATGCGTTCATCGAGGAGATGTTCAGTATGACTCCCTCGCCCCGTTCCGCCATGTGTTTCCCCACGACCTGGGAGGGGATCATCGTCCCGAGGATGTTCAGGTCGGACACGAGCCTGAGGGCCTCCGGCGGAATGTCGAAAAATGTCTCCCGCCCCATCGAGGTTGCCCGTGGATCGTTCCCTCCGGCGGCATTAATGAGAATGTCGATCTTTCCGAACGCGCGTATGACCTCCCCGGCGGCACTGCGTATCGTCTCCGGCTTGAGAACGTCGCCGTATACGACAATCGCACGGTCCCCCACGGGCTCAATCCGTCTCATGAGCGGGCCGGCAAGCGCGGGGTCCCTGTCGACGATGGCGATGCGCGCGTTACAGCCGAAGAGGGCACACGCCATTTCCCCCGCGAGCACGCCCGCCCCCCCCGTCAGCATGACCGATTTTCCCGAAAAATCGTAGAGCTTCCCGATGTCGTCAGTATTCACAGATGTTCGCTCCCGTCAGTTCGAACGCCGTTATTCACGCCCAGGTGATCGCCGCAGGCTCGAGGTGCGGAACGAGCCGGTCGACGATAAACAACGCAACAAGGTACACGCTTCCCGAAATGATGAAGAGCGGCATATAGCTCCCCGTCCACTCCAGCAGATATCCCGCCGAGGTTGCAAGGAGCATCCCCCCCACCGCGCCGGCCATCCCCCCCAGCCCGACGATGGAGCCCACTGCGTTCTTTGGAAACATGTCCGACGCCGTCGTGAAGAGATTGGCCGACCATCCCTGGTGCGCCGCAGCCGCAACGCCCACAAGAACGACAGCGACCCAGAGACTTGCAACGCTCGCCGCAAAGACGATTGGGACGATGCAGAGGGCACAGAGGAGCATCACCGACTTCCTGGCCCGGCTCACAGGCCAGCCCCGTGCAATGAGCCGGGAGGAGAGCCACCCGCCCCCGATGCTCCCGACGCACGTCACCGTGTAGATGGCGACGAGGGGAAGACCGAGTTCGGTGAGCGTCAATCCGTACGACCTGTTCAGGAATTTTGGAAGCCAGTAGAGATAGAACCACCAGATCGGGTCCGTGAGGAATTTCGCCGCGACGAACGCCCATGTCTGTCGGTACGAAAGAAGGCTCCCCCACGGGATTTTTCCGGAAGGGGGATCGGGCTGATCGCTTTGTATCAGTGCCAGTTCCTGCGCAGTGAGCTTCCCGTGCGTCTCGGGCCGGTCGTACACGAGAAGCCAGGCAATGAGCCAGACAAATCCAAGGAGCCCGGTCGCGATGAACGCCGCCTGCCACCCGTACGTGACTGTGATGAACGGAACCGCCGCCGGCGCGACGACGGCGCCGATGTTCGCTCCGGAGTTGAAGATTCCGGTGGCCAGCGCCCTTTCCCTCTTCGGGAACCACTCGGCAATCGCTTTAATCGCCGCCGGGAAATTGGCCGATTCCCCCAGTCCCAGGGCAAACCGCGCGGCGCCGAATCCGAGCGCCGAACGTGTGACGGCGTGCGCCATGGCGGCAATGCTCCAGAGGACGATGGAGACGGAGTACCCGATTTTTGTGCCGAACCTGTCGATCAGCCGCCCGACGACGATGAGCCCGAGCGCATACGCGGCCTGGAACGCCGTCACGATATACCCGTACTGGATCTCGTTCCATCCGATCTCCGTCTGAAGAAGCGGGGCCAGTATGCCGAGGACCTGACGGTCGATGTAGTTGATCGTCGTCGCGAAGAAGAGGAGCGAGCAGATGACCCACCGGTAATGCCCCGCTTTCAGCGGGACAGCCCCGGGGGCCGGGTCGATCACGGACGCAGAAGGTTTCACTTCATCACCCGCATGTCAACAGGGTCCATATCGGAAAATTCCTGGTTTTCACCCCCCATCGCCCAGACGAACGAGTAGCTGTGCGTGCCGGCCGCGGCATGGATGGACCATGCGGGAGAAATCACCGCCTCCCTGTCACGCACGACGAGTGAACGGGTCTCCTCCGGTTTCCCCATGAGGTGCAAGGCGACGGCGTCCCCCGGGAGCCCGTAATACAGATAGACCTCTGTGCGTCTCATATGGGTGTGCGGAGGCATGGTGTTCCAGACGCTTGCTTCGTCGAGCTCCGTGATCCCCATAACAAGCTGGCAGCTCCTGATCCCACCGGCGTGGATGTACCGGCGGATGGTCCGGGAGTTGGCGCCTGATGCCGATCCGAGAACGGCGGATTCGGCGTCCGCCCGCCGGGCAAGTGCGGTGGGATATGCCGCGTGCGCCGGGAATGAGACAAAATAGAACTGGGCCGGGTGGAGGGGATCGGCACTCGAAAACCTTATCCCGTTCACCCCTCTCCCGATGTACAGGACGTCCCCTTCAGGGAGCGCGAAGCGTCCGTCGGCGGTTGCGACTTCCCCGTTTCCCCCCACGTTGACGACGCCGAGTTCGCGCCGCTCGGTGAAGAACCCGGCCGCCATCTCCTTTTTTGCCGCCTCAAGCGGGAGTGCTTCCCCGAGCGGCATCACGCCGCCGACGATTGCCCTGTCGGCGCTGCAGTACACCATGGACAACCGCCCCGGAACGAACAGGTTCTCGAAAAGAAACGCTCTTCGCAATTCCTCCGTTGCCATCCGGGCGTACGATATGTCGTCGGGAGCAGTGCGTAATTCCATGCTGAAGTTCTCCCATTGCTTGTGATCGCGTTATCTCGCCATCCATCCGCCGTCCACGACGAGAACGTGGCCGGTCACATAATCGGATGCGGCGGACGCGAGAAAGACCGCGGCGCCCTGCAGGTCCTCCGGAACCCCCCACCGCCCTGCGGGGATGCGTTCAAGTATCGCCCCGGAGCGGGCAGGATCCTCCCGGAGAGCCTTCGTGTTATTTGTCGCCATATATCCCGGCGCGATGGCGTTGACGCCTATCCCCTCGGCGGCCCACTCATTGGCGAGCGCTTTTGTTATCTGCGCCACCGCGCCTTTGCTCGCGGCATACGACGGGACACGTATCCCTCCCTGAAACGCGAGGAGCGAGGCGATGTTGATGATCTTCCCGTACCGCCGTTTCCTCATGTCGCGCGCCGCGGCCTGCGCAAGGAAGAATACCGACCGTGCGTTCAGCGTCATCACGTCGTCCCAGTCCTTTTCGGTGAAATCCATTGCCGGCGTCCGGCGGATTATCCCGGCGTTGTTGACAAGGATGTCGACCTTCCCGAATTCCCGCACGGCCGCTTCCACCGCGAGCGCGGCGGACCCGCTCTGTGCAAGATCGAGCGTGAGGGAGACCGCCCGCCGTCCCAGTGAACGGACCTCGTCCGCCACGGCTCCGCTCGCGACGTGATCGACAAGAAGGGCATCCGCACCTGCGGCGGCTAGTCCAAGCGTCATCCCCCGCCCCAGCCCTGTGCTCGCGCCGGTGATAAGCGCGGTCTTTCCCGAAAGGTCGAAGAGCGAAGTCATCGGTCCGGCCCTCCGGCGGCACGCGGCGCCGGCGAAGTTCTCCCCGGGACCCCCGTCACCGCTCCCCGGTCAGGAAACCTGAAATATCGTTTCGCGTTGAAGTAGCATATATCGCGCACAATGTCCCCGACGAGCCCGGTGTCGCCCGGGATGAGGCCCCGGGCCATGTCACCCCCGAGGAGGTTGCACAGCAACCGCCGGAAATACTCGTGACGGGGGTATGAGAGGAAGCTGCGTGAATCGGTCACCATCCCCACGAACTGGCCGAGGAGGCCCATGTTCGAAAGAGCGCCGATCTGACGGGTCATCCCGTCGGCCTGATCGAGGAACCACCATGCCGGTCCGTACTGGATTTTCCCGGGGATCCGGCCGTCCTGAAAATTCCCCGCCATCGTCGCAAATACTTCGTTGTCACGCGGGTTGAGATTATAGAGGATCGTTCTTGCAAGCCGGTCCTCATTATCAAGCGAATCCAGAAATGCTGCCAGAGGCCGCGCCACTTCCGCGTCGCCGATGGAATCAAACCCCGCATCCGGGCCGAGCGTCCGCATCATACGGGTATTCGTGTTCCTGAGCGCGCCGATGTGGAATTGTTGCACCCACCCCTTTTCCCAGTCCATCACCGCCAGCTCGCGGAGGATTGCGGACCGAAGGCCGGGGAGAGCAGCCGCGTCAGGGCGTTCCCCCTTGACGAGCCGCGCGAACGAGGATTCCACTCCCGCGGCAGAGTAACCATCGGCCACGACGCTTTCGATGCCGTGGTCCGAGAGCCTGCACCCGCGGGCGTGGAAATACTCGTGCCGCTGTCTCAGCGCGCCGATAAAATCAGCGTATCGGAGGATCTCCATCCCGGAGGCTGATGCGAGTTCCCTGCAGAACCGGGCGAACACATCGGGGCGCTCGAGAGCCAGTCCCCTGTCCGGACGGAACGTCGGAAGGACCTGCACGCCGAGCGAGGCGTCTCCCGCCAGAAACGCATGATGCTCCAGTGTGTCGACGGGGTCATCGGACGTGCAGACAACCTCGACGTTCATCTGCGCGAGTATCCCCCTGGCGGAGAATTCCGGTGAAGCGAGCTTTGCGTTGCACTCCTCCCAGATCTCCTTTGCCGTGGACGGCCCGAGAAGCCTGTCCGCCACCCCGAAAGGACGGCGCAACTCCATATGCGTCCAGTGGTACAGGGGGTTGCGGAGCGTCAGAGGAACGGTCGACGCCCATTTCTCGAATTTTTCCCACTCTGTCGCGTTCCCCGTGATGAATCGTTCGTCGACACCGGATGCCCTCATCGCCCGCCACTTGTAGTGGTCCCCGGCAAGCCAGATCTGCGTCATTGTGGAGAACCGCCTGTCGCCGGCGATCTCCGCGGGGGGGAGATGGGAGTGATAATCGATTATCGGCAGGGGAGCGGCGTAACCGTGATAGAGCTCTTTCGCCTCCGGGGTTTCGAGGAGAAAATCATCGTCGATGAAGTGTCGTCCCATTCCTAGTCCGGGCCGTCCGTCCCCGCAAACAGCGGGCCGATATGACGGCGATAGATGTTGTGAGTAACGTTCTCTCCCACGCTCAGGGCATGGCGCCGAAGAAGCCCGGTGAAATCCTCCCCCATCTCGGCGGCAACTTTGTATCCGACGTGAACGAGCTGACGGAAGTCGGGATTGAACCGCGGCTGAGAAAGATCGTGACGCAGAGCCGAAGCGAACGCTTCCGCACTCCATGCGGCTGCCTCCGCGGGGGAGGGGAGATTCGCCCTGTCGATGCGTATCACCTGGAGGTACGGCGCGCAGAGTTCATCGAACCGCTTGAATGACCGTGCATAAATCTCGTTCGCGGTCCGGAGCCCCTCCCCTCCCGCCTCCGCCAGTCCGATGACCTCCTCCAGCCAGGTCGTCCCGGCGGTCTTCAGGTGGAGGCCGGCGTCGGATCTCCTTATCGCACCGTGCATGAGGGGATAGAGGGAGAACTTGTCGCTCCCGGTGTGGACGGAGAGTTTAAGGTCCTCTGGAAGATGAAATGTTCGGACCGCAAATGCAACGACCGCCAGGTTCTGTTCGAATTCCCTTAGAAACACACCCCGGTCTCCGACGTAGTCGACCCCCTTGAGGAAGGCACCGGTGAATTTCGGCGCGATCGTCTGCACGGGTATCCCCTCCGCGGCAATCGCCCCCAGGATGAACAGGAGCTCCCCCGGCGATTGCGGGATATCCGATTCGTCGAGAGAGACCTCGGCGACAAACTCCTTTCCCCTCTTCTGTGAGACGATCCGCCTGTAGACGCGGCCCGCCTCCTTCACGGCACGGACATATCTCCCGGCAACGCCGCGGAGGAACGGTTCATCCGCAACGATCGGTTGATCGATTCCGGGAATTCGGAGGGTCCCGGCCAGCGGCGCCATCGAACCGAGGAACGACGTGACGGCGTCCGATTCCGGGAGGAGGCCGATTTCGTCGGCAACGTCGATTGTAAAGAAGTCACAGGGTTCGATGAACCTGTCCACTGTCCGAGCGCCGATATGGTCCGCATCCACGTAATACGGCCCCCTCCACCGGAGATCTCTGACCGCCAAGTCCGCTTCGCGCCGGGTATCGCCGGGCACTGTTCCGACGATCCCGTGCTCACGGTTGGATTTGTTCCAGACGGGCGTGACCTGCACTCCGCGCTCCTCTGCCATTATCACCGCCCGGAGCTGCGGGACTCCCTGAAGACCGAACCGGTCTCCGATTCCCATGGAATATTTACCAAGCTTCATATGCGCGTGACTGAATGGTTCGTAGCCTGACGTCGCAGCCGGTCGACATTGAATGAGATGGTTGAGGAGAGAGCCGTACCCGGTTAAAACTAACGTTGACCCCGCCAAGAATCAACCGGTTTCCATCCCACCCGCGAAACAGTCACAATTTCACTGAATTCCCATGGTTTGCGATGGTTTGCGATGAAGAATTCAGTAGATTGCACACCTGGGGCCGGACAGCTCCCCTTCGACACCCCTCTTCGATCGGGCAGAACATCTCCCGGTTCAGCCGCGCATAACGACATGTCCAAGAAAGGAACCGCCATGTCCAGGAACTTCCTGATACTCCTCCCTGTCACGCTCCTCGCCGTACACCTTCATGCGCTCTGCGCAGGAACCCCGGCAAAGGAAAGTGCATCAGCAATGAGGATTGTCCATCTCACGTGTGAGGGGCTGACCGACCCACGCGGGATCGATGCAGGCACACCGAGGCTGAGCTGGCAGATGGAGTCGGACGCACGCGGGGAGAAGCAGCTCGCATACCAGGTGATCGTCTCAAGCCGGCCGGATTTCCTCCCGGGAGACCGGGGAGATCTCTGGAATTCGGGGAAAGTGGAATCAGAGGTCTCGGTCAACCTCCCCTATGGTGGGCGTCCCCTGGAGTCAGGAACGTTCTGCTTCTGGAAAGTCCGGATCTGGGACCTCAAGGGGGAGCCGACCGCATGGAGCGCTCCTGCCTCGTGGTCCATGGGGCCCCTTTCGCCAGGAGACTGGAAGGGAAAATGGATAGGACTGGACGCCGTGCAGCCGCCCAAGGAATCGGGCGGGAAAGAGGACAGGCGTCTGCCGGCACGATGGCTGCGCAGGGAATTCGACGCCTCAAAGACGATTGTGCGGGGGACTGCATATATCTGCGGGCTGGGGCTATCAGAGCTCTACATCAACGGGCAGAAAGCCGGGGACGACGTCCTCTCCCCCGCTCTCAGCCAGTATCCGAAGCGCGAGTATTACGTAACGCACGACGTGACCTCTCTGCTCAAGCGGGGACGGAATGCGGTCGGCGTGGTGCTCGGGAACGGCCGATTTTACGCGCCGAGAATTACCGAACCGACGCTTACGCAGTCGTTCGGCTACCCTAAGCTCATGTTCCGGCTTCACATCGAGTTCAATGACGGGACCACCGCCGACGTCGTCAGCGACGGATCATGGAAACTCACGACGGCAGGCCCGATCAGGGCCAACAATGAGTATGACGGGGAGGAATACGACGCGCGGACGGAGCTCGCAGGATGGGCGTCCCCCGGATATGACGATGCCGGCTGGGAGCCGGCGCGTGAGGTCGCGTCCCCCGGCGGAGCTCTCCGGTCACAGATGATCGAGCCCATCCGCGTGACAGGAACGCTGAACCCGGTATCGATAGCGGAACTGCATCCGGGCGTGTTCATCGTTGATATGGGGCAGAACATGGTCGGGTGGTGCAGAATTCATGTGAACGGGCCGAGAGGAACGCGCATTGCACTGCGGCACGCGGAAACGCTCAAACCTGACGGAACACTGTACCTCGACAACCTGCGGGGAGCAATTGTGACCGACACTTACACGCTCAGGGGGGACGGACCCGAGACGTATGAGCCGCGGTTTACGTACCACGGATTCCGGTACGTCGAAGTCACGGGTTTCCCCGGACGGCCGGGGCCCGGCGCCATCGAGGGGAGAGTCGTGAATGACGACGTCAAAAGCGCGGGGGAATTCACCTGTTCGCAGCCCGTGATCAACCGGACATACAGGAACATCGCGTGGGGAGTGCGGGGCAACTACAGAAGCATGCCGACGGACTGCCCGCAGAGGGATGAGCGCCAGGGCTGGCTCGGTGACCGCTCCGCCGAGTCCCGTGGAGAAACGTATCTTTTCCGCGTGAACGCGCTCTACGCGAAATGGCTTCAGGACATGGAGGACGAACAGAAGGAGAACGGGAGCGTGAGCGACGTCTGTCCCTCCTACTGGCCTCTCTACAATGACGACGTCACGTGGCCGAGCAGCACCGTGATCATTCCTGACGCACTCCGCGATCAGTACGGAGACGAAGAGATCATACGGAGGCATTATCCGGGCATGGTGAAATGGATCGACCATATGAGGTCCTTCGTCACCGACGGGGTGATCACGAAAGACAGTTACGGCGACTGGTGCGTCCCCCCCGAAGACCCGAAACTGATCCATTCGAACGACCCGATGCGCAAAACCGCGCCGGGAATACTCGCGACGTCCTACTTTTACTACGACCTCCGCCTCATGGCGCGTTATGCGGCGATCGCAGGGTACGCTCCGGAGGGCAAACGGTTCGATGATCTGGCCCTGCTGCTGCGGCAGGGGCTCAACAGAACCTACTTCAACGACAGCCTCGGCTACTACGACAACGGCTCGCAGACCTCATGCGTGCTTCCGCTGGCCTTCGGCATGGTCCCTCCGGCTGCGCGTGAGCGCGTCTTCGGTCATCTCACATGGAAGATCACGCACGAGACCAACGGACACATCGGCACAGGGCTCGTCGGCGGGCAGTGGCTCAACCGCGTCCTGTCGGACAACGGGCGGCCGGATATCGTCTACAGATTCGCGACGGACACGACGTATCCGGGCTGGGGATATATGGCGGCGAAAGGCGCCACGACAATCTGGGAACTCTGGAACGGGGACCGCGCTGACCCTGCAATGAACTCCGGCAATCACGTGATGCTCGTGGGCGACTTCGTCCTCTGGCTGTTCGAAGATATTGCAGGAATCAGGCCGGATCCCGCGCGACCGGGGTTCAAACACATTCTGATGCACCCCACCCCCGTCGGTGACCTTACGGCGGTCCGGGGTACCCATGAATCTCCTTACGGCCGAATCGTAAGCGACTGGAAGCTGGAGAACGGAGCGTTTGAGTGGACGATCGGAGTCCCCGTCAATTCCACCGCAACGATTTACGTTCCCGCGCAATCCCCGGATGCCGTTACGGAGGGGGGGAATGCGGCCCGCAATTCGGACGGCGTTACCTATGTCAAGGAGGAAAACGGATACGCGGTATTCGAGATTGCGCCCGGATCGTACAAATTCCGGTCTTTGACTCACTAAAAAATATATAAAGAAGTATAGGAAAGATGTAAAGCGGGGAATCCGGCGGATCGGAACAGACCCTGAAGGGACCGGTATTGGAATGACCGGAACCCGGGAGGCATTGACAATGTTCCTTTCGTAGTGTACATTCATCCATCTATGGCTCTGTTCCTGTCAATCAAGACCCCACGATGAACCGATTCGTCACACGCAAATCGCACCTGTTCCTTTTCGTTGCGTGGGCTTTTGCGGCAACGCTCTTTGCCGATGCTGCAAACCTCGACGACATCTTTTCGTCGAACTACGTCATTCACGACGATGATGACGCGTGGGGTCCCCCACCCCCCATCCCGGTTCACGATTGCGGGTCGCCACAATCTCAGGGGAAGACCCCGCCCGCTCCGGTCCGTCTCATACTCGACCAGGACAGCCCGTCGCTTGCGGCGGAGTACGACGCGTCTTCGCTTGTTGCACATTCTATGCTCTCCGGCGAAAAAGCAGTCTCATACGAGATGGTGTTTGCTGTCAACGCGCTCCACATCAAATTCCGCTCGCTCCTCATTTAGCCTCCGCCTCTCCTCACAGGTTTCTCCCATGCACGCGCCCGTTTTTTGATCGGTCGCGCAGTCACATGCGCCTTTGACGCTCGTGTGCGCGTGCGCGGCGCACGAATACCCGTACGTTTGTCGACAATCGAGAGAGACTCCTCCTATGCGTCGCATCCTTTTGGTGATGTGGTCGCTGTCCATGCTTGCACGCGCCGCTGCTCTGGCACAGCCGGACACGATCCGCATCACGCTAGACGAGGCAGAAAGACGGTTCCTCCGGAACAACCTGCAGCTCCTTGCCGCCCGGTACAATATCGGCGCCGCAGAGGCAGCCGTTACGCAGGCCAGGCTCTGGTCGAATCCGAACATACAGATCGAACAGAACGTCTACAACCAGTTCACGAGACGCTACTTCGATTTCACGAAAGAAGGAAACACCGAGGTCCAGCTCCAGCAGCTCTTCCTTCTCGCCGGGAAGAGAGACAAACAGATCACGCTCGCGGAGATCAACGCCCGGCGGACGGAGCACGGTTTCTACGATCTGCTCCGTGCGATCCGACTGGAGCTCAGGTCCGACATGTATGATCTCTATTTCCTTCAGCGTTCGATCTCGTTCTACGACGAAAGCAGCAGGGTCATTCGCAATACCGTCGCGTCGGTCGAGCACGTGTATGAGAAGCGTTCGGTTCTCCTGGCTGACGTTCTCCGGCTCAAGGCACTCCTGTTCTCCCTTGAGAATGAGCGGCTGGGGCTGATGAACCAGATCGCCGACATCGAAGGCGATCTCCACACGCTTCTGCGGGACACAACCCGGACGATGGAATACTACGTCCCGGTGATCCGAGAGGAATCCCTTGACAGCATGGTTGTCGATTCCCTGGGTCTCACCCCGCTCATTGCCCTTGCAAAGGAGCAGCGGCCGGATTTCAGGATCGCCGACGCCAACGTCCGGTTCGAGGAAACGAACCTCTCCCTTCAGCGCGCCATGGCGGTCCCGGACGTCACGGTGGGAGGACGATGGTCCAGAGCCGGGAGCTACATTCCCGAGTACTTCGCTCTCACCGTGGCCGTCGATCTCCCGCTGTTCAACCGCAATCAGGGGAACATCCTGGTATCGGAAAAGACGCTGGAGGCAAACAGGGCCCTCCGGGAGAACGCCGAGAGGACGGTCGAAAAAGAAGTGACGGTCTCATTCCAGAAGGCGCTTCAGACTGACAGGCTCTACCGGTCATTCGACAGGAAATTCCCAGGCGACTACAGGACGCTCGTCGACGGGATGGTCCAGAATTATCTGAAGCGGAACATGACGCTCATCGAGTTCACGGATTTCTACGAATCGTACCGGACGGCGATGCTGCAGATCAACCAGCTGCAGGATGACCGCGCGGATGCTTTTGAGACCCTGAATTACGCCACGGGGACCGATCTTTACAATCAGACACCATGATTACGGAGCAATTATGACACAGAGAATTGTCGTGAGCGTTCTGCTGAGCGCACTGCTCGCCGGAGGGTGCACGGAGAATCCTCCGGGTGAAGGAGCGCCCGGCGGACAGGGAAAGGCGGTCATCACGGATGACGGGCGCACGATCACGTTCCCGCAGGGGAGCCCCGCTCTCGCGCAGTTCGCGGTCTCCGGGGTGAAGAAAAGCCGGGCAACGATCTCCGTTGTCGCACCGGCGAGAATCGTCGCGAGCATCGGGGCGTCGACAGCCGGAAAGGACAAAGTCGTTCTTTTCGAATCCCCGGACATCACGTCGCTCTATTCCTCCTATCGCCAGAGCAGGTCGAACGCAGACCGCGCCTCCCGGAACCTGGTGAGGATACAGGACATGTTCGACAACCAGGCGGCGACAGGGAAGGACCTGAACGAAGCGGAAAATGACGCCGCCACCGCGCACGCGTCGATGGCGGAGATGGAAGGACGGCTCCGCGCACTCGGGTTTAGCCCCGCGGAATTCGACGGTGTGCCCGTGAATACCGTATGGGTCATCGCAGACGTCCCTGAGACGGATCTGAACCAGGTCCATCACGGCGAACCCGCGACAATCACATTTAATTCTTTCCCCGATGCAGCCTACAAGGGCCGTGCGGAGGCGGTCGGCGATATCGTCGACCCGGTGACGAGAACGGTCAAGGTCCGTGTCTCGGTCCCCAACAGGGGGGGAAAACTCCTCCCCGGGATGTTCGCCCGCGCTGAATTCGGGGAGGAGCACCCGTCGGCGATCATACTCCCGCTCGCCGCAGTGGTGACCGTCGAGGGAAAAGACCACGTCTTTGTCGAACCTGCGCCGGGTGTTTTCCAGCGGCGGGATGTCACGCTCGTCAATTCCACACGTTCGGAGGTTGTCGTCCTCAAAGGGATCGCAGATGACGAGCAGGTTGTAACAAAAGGCACGATGCTTCTGAAAGGGCTCAGCTTTGGCTACTGACATGTTCGGGCACAGGGTCGGCGCGGCCTACGACGCTTATCCGTCCGGATTCTGCATTCAGATCGGTCTCGCGCGCTGCCGGGGAGACTACCCCAACCCGCAACTCGTGATGCAGTTCGGATATCTCTTCGCACTATGAATGGTCTCGTCAAGAACGGTGGTCGGATGGCTTTGTTATTGATTCCCGGAACAGATACATTCGTTTTGAATGACCCAAAGATGACGCAATTCAACAAAAGGTGATGCCCCATGATGCTCCAGGTTCAGCTTTTTCTCGACGAGGAGGACTCATTTCAGGATCACTCTTCCGCCGAACATATCCTGCGTTACCTTCTCCACCACAAGATCATGGGTGCCACGATGTTCCGGGGACACATGGGGTTCGGAGCACGGAGACATCTGAATGCTCCGCGGAGAATCGCCGCGAGCGACGCGAACCCGGTCATGATAGTCTTCATTGACGACGAGGAGAAGGTTCTCCAGGTGCTCCCCCACCTCCGGGAGGTGCTCGGGGACGGCCTTATCGTCTCGCAGAAGGTCGAGCGGTTATGATCCGGAGACTGCTCGACTATTCGCTCAGCCAGCCCCTTGTCACGCTCGTCCTCGCACTCTGCATCATCGCGGCCGGAATCTGGTCCTGGACAACGCTCATGAAGGTGGCCTACCCGGACGTCGGTGATACGCAGGTCACCGTCATCACAATGTTCCCCGGAAGGGCGGCCGAGGAGGTGGAGCAGCAGATCACCCTTCCCATCGAGCGTGAGCTCAATGCGGTCCCCCGGGTCATCACCCGGCGGTCCAAGACGATCTTCGGGCTTTCGGTCATCATGCTCACGTTTGAAGACGGGGTCGACGACTATTTCGCGCGCCAGCGGGTGCTCGAAAAGCTCAACGACGTCGTCCTTCCCGACGGGGTCCAGCCCCAGCTCGGCCCCCTGACGGGCCCGGTCGACGAGGTCTTCCGGTATGTCGTTGAAGCGAACGAATCCTACACGCCGATGGACGTCCGCACACTGCAGGACTGGGTCGTCATCCCCCGGATGCTTCAGGTCCCAGGAGTGGCCGATGTCATCAATTTCGGCGGCCTCGTCAAACAGTATCACGTCATCACCGACCCCCAGAAGCTTATCCGGTACAATCTCACGCTTCAGAATGTCATCGACGCGATTGCCGCCAACAACCTCAATACGGGCGGCAACGTGATCGAGCGGGGCGACCAGGCATTCGTCGTTCGCGGCATCGGGGCTATCCACACGAAAGAAGGGATCGAGAAAATCCCGGTGACTTCCTCGGGCGGAGTTCCCGTGCAGATCAAAAATCTCGCCACCGTGGAAGAATCTCCGCTCCCCCCCACGGGAGTCCTCGGCTACACGCTCCGGGTGGGTGACACCGCGCTCGTGGACGTCAATTCGAGCGTTCAGGGACTGGTGGCGATGAGAAGAGGAGAAAATCCTTCTGAGGTCGTCGAAGCATTGAAGGAACGGGTGAAAGAGATCAATGAGAACGATCTCCCCGAAGGTGTGCGGCTCAGGGTCACGTATGACAGGAGCCAGCTCGTCCAGTACACGATCGAAACGGTCTCCCACACGCTCCTGGAGGGGATTACAATCGTGCTCGTGGTGCTTCTGTTCTTCATGGGGAGCTTCCGCGCGGCTCTCGTCGTCGCAACAACCATACCCGTCTCGATGCTCTTCGCGTTCTGCCTCATGAAGCTCACCGACATTCCCGCGAGCCTGCTTTCACTCGGCGCGGTGGATTTCGGGATCATCGTGGACGGCGCCGTCGTGATGGTGGAAAATATCATGCGCCGCTACCGTGATGTGACGCCGGAAGAGCGGAAGCTCGGGATCAACCGTTTCACGCTGAATTCGGCCCAGGAGGTGGGGAGAGAGATCTTCTTCTCCATCGCGATCATCATACTCGCCTACCTGCCGATCTTTTCGTTCCAGCGCGTGGAGGGAAAACTCTTTTCCCCCATGGCATATACGCTGGCCTTTGCGATCACGGGCTCCCTCCTGCTGGCGCTCACGGTCATCCCGGTGCTCATGAGCTTCATGTACCGAAAACACTTCGAGGCGCAGGGGTCCGGGTCACTCGAATGGCATAATCCGGTCTATGCATGGGTCGCGGAACGGTATGACCGCACCATCGCCGTACTGACGCGCCGCGCCGGCTGGACGGTTGCCGCGGCCACGGCCGCCGTCGTCGTCGTGTCCGTGATCGGCTTCCGGAGCGTCGGCACCGAATTCCTCCCCGAACTCGACGAGGGATCGTTCAATATCCGGTGCTTCTTCCCCGTGGGGATATCACTCGATGCGGCGAAACGCTACTGCCCGGTCATCCGCCGCGTCATCAGCAGCCACAGGCCCGTGGACGTCGTTCTCACGCAGCTCGGCCGCAACGACGACGGCACGGATCCTTACGGTCCCAACCGGCTCGAGATTTTCGTGGGATTGAAGGACTACGCCACGTGGACGAAGGGGACGTCGAAGAAGGAACTCCTCACGCAGATCAAATCCGAGCTTGAGAATGCGGTCCCCGGGGCGCTGTTTTCGTTCTCCCAGCCCATCCTCGACAACGTGACCGAAGCGGTCACCGGGAGCGTCGCCGACCTCGCGGTTCTCATCAACGGGAGCGATCTCGACCTCATGCGGGAAAAGGCCGACAGCATTCTGACGATCATACGGACAATACAGGGGGCCTCTGAATCGGGGATCGAACAGGAGGGAAATCAGGCACAGCTCACGGTCACCATAGATCTTGACGCGGCGGCCAGATTCGGCATCAATGTCGTGGACGTCCAGCGGATGATCGAGGCTGCCATCGGCGGCCGGCCGGTGAGCAAGCTCTACGAGGGGGAGCGGAGATTTGACATCGTTGTCCGGTATTCCCCCGAGTACCGTTCATCCATCGACGCCGTGCGCTCACTCCTTGTGTTTTCTCCGGTGAGGGGAAGGATCCCCCTCTCGCAGCTCGCCTCGGTCACGCTTGTGGACGGGGCCACCGTTATTCAACGCGAGGAGGGAAAAAGGCAGATCTCCGTGCGGACGAATATCCGGGGGCGTGACCAGGGAAGTTTTGTGGAGGAGGCCCAGGCGAAAGTCAACGGGGCGGTATCGCTGCCCCGGGGATACTCGATCACATGGGGCGGGCAATTCGAAAACCTCTCCCGGGCGGCCCGGCGTCTGGAGATCGTTATCCCCCTTACCATCGGGATCATATTTCTGATTCTGTTCGCGCTCTTCAGGGACGTGCGGCGCGTGGCTATCGCGATGTCCAGCATTCCCTTTGCACTTATCGGCGGGATCGTCGCACTGCTGCTCCGGGGCTACAGTTTCAACGTCTCGGCGGGCGTCGGCTTCATCTCTCTTTTCGGAGTGTCGATCATCGCGGGCGTCCTGTTTGTCTCAAGGACCACCCGTCTCATCGAAGACCAGGGGATGGACGCCGCAGAGGCGGTCCACCGGGCCGCTCTCATACAGCTCAGGCCGAATCTCATGACGATGATGCTCGCACTCCTGGGGTTGATACCCGCGGCGCTTGCGAGCGGCATCGGATCCGACGTGCAGCGGCCGCTCGCCACGGTTATCGTGGGGGGATTGTTTTCTGCCATATTCCTGGCGCTGCCGGTGCTCCCGTCGATCTACCTCGTTCTCGACGGACGGGGGCGGAACGCGGCGAACGGCGTCCGCCCGAGAGCATGACGGGGATCAGCGCGTGAACGTAACGCTGACCCTGTTCCCCGGCGTGCCGCTGAGCGTCATCTCTCCCCCGATCTGCTCGCACAGCATCTTCACCAGCGGAAGGCCCATGCTCCCGGGAGCGTTCATGTCAAATCCCGGCGGAAGACCGACACCGTTATCCGCTATCGCCAGCGTGATGCGGCCGTCCTCTTCAAGCAGTTCCACGCGGATCTCGCCGGCCCGTTCTCCCGGAAATGCGTATTTCACGGCGTTCGTCAGAAGCTCGTTGACGATCAATCCCAGCGGCACTGCCCGCTTGACGTCAAGGGAGACTCTTGCCAGTTCGGTGGAAAGGGAGAGCCTGTCGGAGCCGACAATGTACGTCCGGAACACCGTCGCGGCGAGTTTGTCGAGATAACCCCGCAGATCGATGCTTCCCGGATCCCCCGAACTGAACAGCTGATCATACAGGGTGGACATGGAATAGATGCGGGTCTGCGCCTCCCGGAATACCTGTCTCGCTTTTTCGTCCGTGATCTTCCGCATTTCAAGACCCAGGAGGCTTGAAATGATCGCGAGATTGTTCTTCACACGGTGCTGGAGTTCCTTCAGCAGCATCTCCTTTTCGAGCACTGTGTTCTGGAGCGCTTCCTCCGCTTTGTGCCGTCCCGCGATCTCCTCCGTCAGTTCGGCGTTGACGTGTTCGAGGACTTCGGTGCGCTCCCGTACGCGCGTCTCGAGCTCGTCGTTCGTTCTCCGGACATCTTCCCTCCCCTTCTCGAGCTGCTTCCGGAGGAAAAACCCCTTTCGCGCATCGCGCTCGATCGAATAAGAGGCGATCATTCCGATGACCGCCACGGCACCGAAGATGAAGGCATTGCCCAACTGGACGATCCCCTGCCCGTCCGGCGATCCGGCGGCGGAAAGCTCGTACATCATGACGATAGTCCAGGCGGCGCCTGTTCCCCAGATGAACCGGAGCCGGAGTACGGTGCATCCGAATATGACGATGAGGATGAGTCCGCTGGAATACACTGCCCGTGCTTCCGGCGCCGCCCGCAGGATCATCGCAATGCACCCGGCGCCGGTAATGACGAGGACGGCCACCTGTGCAAGGTGGAAATACCTCCGGATCCCCTTCCAGTACGAGAGGAGGAGAAGGAGGGTCGCCATGGGGATCAGCACCGCAAACCGGATCGTCCACATCGTAAATTTCTCGGCGGGGGCCAGATACGAATCGACCACGGCGAACAGGGCGATGATCACGGCTCCCAGCACCACGGAGGCCCTGATTTCTTTCAGCGAACTGAGGTAATGGTCATCGAGGAATTCGTTTTCAAGGAGCCCGTCTCCTCCGGAAAATGCCAGCGTGAACGGATTCAGATGCATGACGGTGTGTTCGGCAGGACTCGTATGGACAGAGAACGGCGCCGATAGACGTTGTCGCGTAGACATCAAGAATTCATGTGAGAGTGATGAGCGGGAGAGAGAGAACTGATTACACAATTTCAGGAGTGAATATACATGAGGGGAGTGCAAATTGCGATAGAGAATGCCCCGGGCGGCGGTTTTTATTATTGTTTTCTTTTCGCAATTAACTTTGTGACCTCTCTCCGTGCGGCGTCCGGCGCGGAAAGGACTTCATTGAATTGTGTTTCATCTTCGCGACGAATCGCGCATGTGCTCCGAGCGCATTCGGCGCGCCATTACCGAGTCTGAAACACCATGGACGAATGAGAACCCGGTCACGGACCATTGCTTGTTGGCCGCCGGACCGATACATTGGGCCTGGACAGGCCCTCAAGGGGATCGGACACTTCACGGGCGTCGCAAACCCTTTCCCATTCTGTTCATTGCATCCCTTCGTGATTGCCGATGACGAGAAAGCCGAAAATCGTGAGTTCCCGAGGCGCGCGCTTCTGGATTACGACGACCCTCCTCTCCCTCATCACTTTGTTCTCCAGTGAGGCCCCGGGGCAGGGGAGGTCACTCACCTGGTCAGGGGCGACGGCAAAGAGCCTCATCGCCAGGGTCCCCGACCCGGACAGCATTCACTGGGTCGGCCAGAGCCTTCACTTCAGCTGGCAGGCCGGTTATGTGATGTTTGCCATGGAAAAGATGTGGCGGGCGACAGGCGATTTCCGGTATTTCAATTATATCAAACGGTATGTCGATCAGCAGGTAGACGACAGCGGACACATTGCGGACTTTGTTCCGGATGCGCTTGATAATTTCCTCCCCGGTTATGCGATCATATTCATGTATGAACAGACACACAGTGCGAAGTACAGGATCGCTGCAAGGACAATCCGCGACGGATTTGTGAAATATCCCAGGAACGCTGACGGCGGCTTCTGGCACGGGGGGTGGGCCAGACATCAGATGTGGGTCGACGGCGTCTTCATGGGACAGATGTTTCTCGCACGCTATGGAAAGGCAATCGGCGACAGCGCCTATGCGTTCGGGGAGGTCACGAAGCAGATGACGCTCATTCTTTCCCATTGTCGTAAACCCAACGGTCTGCTTCTGCACGGATGGGATGAGAGCAGAACTGCAAGCTGGGCAGACAAGAGAACCGGCCTGGCATCAGAAGTGTGGAGTGAAGGGCTCGGATGGTTTGCGGTCCTGATCGCCGATGTCTTCGACTACCTGCCCCGCAGCACTCCAGATTACGACCACCTCCTTTCGGCACTGCGCGGGTTGTGCAACGGCCTCAGGGCCGTACAGGATGAAGCGACGGGAATGTGGTGCCAGGTGGTCGACAAACCCGGCGTGCACGGCAACTGGAACGAGACATCAGGAACGGGCATGTTCCTCTATCTGATACGAAAGTCCATGGAGAAGGGATATATCAGCGCCGGGGAATTCGAGCCTGTTGCCGAGAAGGCGTACAGGGGGATTGTGACGAAGGCGCACATCAATTCCGACGGCCTTGTTGAAATCAGCGATTGCAGCAGCATCGGCATCATGGACGACTATGCCATGTACGTCAGCCAGCCTCACGAAGTGAACACATTTGCCGGCACGGCATCATTCATTCTCGGCACGCTGAGCATGGAAGGGCTCTATAAATAGCAGACGTTTCCCCGTTCCTGCCGATTGGAGGAGAACCGCAATGAAACGGATAGTGACGATCCTGTGTGTGCTTCTCACCGTTGCCGCTGCAGGCGCCCAAACGAAGGCCCCCGGGGATTCCAGCAACGGACTCACACGGCACCCGTTCCTCTATGTCGGGGAATGGGACACGCGCAATCCAGAGGCGCAGTCGATGTTTCTCGTCCGCGACGGGAAGGTTGTCTGGAAGCATTCGATCCCGCTGCGGAATGCGTCGGGCCGCAACCAGGAGTTTGATGACATCACGATGCTTCCCAGCGGCAATATCGTATACGCATGCATGTCCGGCGCAGGCATCATTACCCCCGACAGGAAATTCATATGGGAGTTTACCTGCCCTCCGGGAACGGAGACGCACTCGTGCCAGCCCATCGGCCGTGACAGCGTGTTATTGGTGCTCAACGCCAATCCACCCAGGGTCCTGATCATCAACACGGCGACGGGCCAAACACTGAGGGAGATCATGGTCTCTACCGCCTCCACAAACACGCACGGACAGTTTCGTCACGTGCGGATGACGGAACATGGAACGATTATGGTGGGCCTGTTTGCCGAAAAGAAAGTGGTAGAATTGACGCTGGACGGCAGGGAAGTCTGGTCGGTGAGCGCAACATCTCCCTGGTCCGCGGTGCGCCTGCATAACGGCAACACGCTCATTTCCGGCGACGGGGAAGGATACACCCGCGAAGTGAACATGAAGGGGGAGACTGTATGGGAGTTCACGAGAGCTGACGCGCCTTTTACGATCGGGAATACGCAGACGGCAAATCGATTAGCCAATGGCAACACGGTCATATGCAACTGGATCGCGGGGAACCCCAGAACGGAGCAGTGGCCCGGCACCGTTCAGGCATTTGAAGTCACTCCAGACAAGAAGATCGTCTGGACTTTGTCGTCATGGGACAATCCTGACCTGGGACCGTGCACCTATATGCAGCTGCTTGACGAACCCGCCGTTGCGCGGTCAATGGATCTGCAGCGGTAACGGCGCTTCGTCCATGACAGCACATCCGGAGTCCTCCCGGCCTGAGTCACTCCAGGCACGAAACCACAGATCATGAAAACGGTGATACGCGGCCTGTTGTCACTTCCTCTCGTCTTCACGGCCTCATTTGCCCAGGTCCATGAGGCGACCCCTTCACACCCCCCGTTCGTTTGCACGGATTACACGCAGGGGAAGGTCTGCATCGTTTCGGGATCCGGCACATTGGACTGGGAATATCCGGCCGAACGCTGCAATGACGTCTGGATGCTTGCAAACGGCAACCTGTTGTTCAATACCGGAAATGGTGTCAAAGAAGTCACGCGCGCCAAAGAGGTTGTGTTTTCTTACGAATCAAAGAGTGAGATCTACGCGTGCCAGCGTCTCCCGGATGGCAATACGTTTATCGGAGAGTGCAACTCCGGCTCCCTGCTTGAAGTCTCCCCGGGAGGACGCATCGTCAGAACCATCAGGCTTCTCCCCGACGGTGTGGACGGGGGTCATTTCTTCATGCGCAACGCAAGGAAGCTTCACAACGGCAACTACCTTGTCGCACACTACGGTCTGAACAAAGTATGTGAATATGATTCGACCGGCAAAGTGATACGTGAGATCCCGATCAAAGGAGGCCCGCACTCCGTGATCCGCCTGGACGGCGGCAATACGCTCATCGCATGCTCCGATCATGATGGCGAGCCCCGTGTTGTGGAAGTCGATACTTCCGGCAGGATTGTCTGGCAGCTGGCGAAGGACGAGCTGCCGGGGATCGAACTCAAATTTATGACCGGAATGCAGTCTTTGCCGGACGGCGATCTTGTCCTGACCAATTGGCTGGGGCATACGCAGTTCGGCAAGGCCCCCCATGCGTTCGAAATAACAAGGTCAAAAAGGGTGGTGTGGATCTACAAGGACGACTCGATTGTAAAGACGATGTCGAGCATCGAGCTTCTCGACCGCACGGGGAACGCAGCCGCGGGCGGAGGCCTTCACTGAACATCATGACACGCGCTTGTGCGCAGGACGAACTCCCATGACACGCCGCTCAACAGGGATAATTATATTCGCGCTTTTCATACTTGCTTCGCACGCGTACCCGGCTCTGCAGGGCGGGCGCCGTCAGGTGCTCATGGACTACCACTGGAAGTTCAATCAGTCCGATGCGCAGGGCGCGGAGCAGCGGGAGTATCAGGACGCTGATTGGCGGACGCTCGACCTTCCCCATGACTGGAGCATCGAGGGTGAGTTCAGGGAGGACGCCCCGGCGAGAGGGAGCGGCGGTTTTCTTCCCGCAGGAATCGGATGGTATCGCAAGCATTTCACGCTGCCTGCAGTGCAGAAGGGGCAGAACATCTGGATTGAATTCGTCGGCGTGTACATGAAGAGCGACGTGTGGATCAACGGGCGGCATCTGGGCACGCATCCTTACGGCTACACCAGTTTCTCGTATGATCTGACCCCGTACATTCGAAGGGGAGAGAACCTGATCGCGGTGAGAGTCGACAATTCTCTGCAGCCCGCCAGCCGCTGGTATTCGGGATCGGGGATCTACCGCCACGTGTGGTTGAATATTGCCGGCCCCGTGCACATAGCCCAGTGGGGCACATTCGTCACCGCACCGGCCATCGATTCATCATCTGCGGAACTGCGGATCCGCACCTCGATCCAGAACGCGCTCGAGGGCACTCGCAGCGTCATTGTGCGGTCGGTCGTCACGGATGCTGCGGGAGAAGAACGGGGCACTACGGAAACGCCGGTCCGACTGGAAGCCGCAGGCGCCGTAAACGTCGAGCAGGCCGTCCGAATCGCCTCTCCTTCGCTCTGGTCGGTCGACACGCCGTCGCTTTACGCTCTGCATTCATACGTTCTTGAAGAGGGACGCATCGATGACAATCTGGTTTCCCCGTTCGGGATTCGGAGCGTGGTATTCGACAGGGACAGGGGGTTACTGCTGAACGGAAGGCACCTGAAGATGAACGGTGTGTGCCTCCATCACGACGCGGGTTGTCTCGGCGCGGCAGTTCCCGAACAGGCATGGAGAAGACGCCTCCACCTGCTGAAAGACATGGGGTGCAATGCCATCAGGACGGCACATAACCCGCCAGCTCCCGAATTTCTTGACCTGTGTGATTCCCTGGGATTCCTGGTGTTGGATGAGGCGTTCGACGAGTGGGAGATCAAAAAGGGGGAAGCTGAATACGGGTATCACGTGTATTTCGATGAGTGTGCGCAATCAGATCTGGTTTCCATGATTCACCGGGACCGGAACCATCCCTCCGTCGTACTCTGGAGCGCCGGCAACGAGGTCCTGGAACAGGGGGCCCGGACGGGTCCGGACGTTCTGCGGAAGCTCCTTGAAACATTTCATAAAGAAGACCCGACAAGACCGGTGACAGTGGCAAACGACAGAATTGCCGACGTGGACTATCCCGCGACGCCTCAGTTTCTCGAGCTACAGGACATCGTAGGCTACAATTACGTCGACCGATGGCTCAGGAGGAGGGAGCTGTATTACAGCGTGGACAGGCATGACCATCCGGAATGGAAGATGATAGGCACCGAGAATGTCGGCATCGCGGGGGTTCGCGGAAGATACACGGTTAACGATCTTCCGCAGGCGCAGGCAGGCCGCTCGACGTTTTCACTTGATTACGGAGCAATAATCCGGGCCGAGCAATTGTGGCGATGGACCCGTGTGAACGATTATGTCATCGGCGATTTTATGTGGACGGGGATCGATTATCTTGGAGAGGCCCGCTGGCCGGAGAAGAACTCGAGCTCGGGAGTTCTTGACATGTGCGGCTTCCCCAAAGACGGGTATTACTTCTATCAAAGCCAGTGGACCGACAGGCCGATGGTCCACCTTTTCCCCCACTGGAACTGGGTGGGACATGAAGGCCAGGTCGTGCCGGTGATCGCGTTCACGAACTGCGATACTGTCGAGCTCTTTCTGAACGGCAAGCCGTTCGGGGCAAAATCCTCAGTTTTTCCGCAGCAGGGCAATTCGGGAGGATGGAACAAGTTTGACAAACCCTTTGTCGCGGCCACGACATCGGATCTGCACCTGTCGTGGGACGTCCCTTACGAGCCGGGCACGCTGAAGGCAATCGGCAGGAGGAATGGTCGATCCGTCACGGAAGAAGTGCACACGACGTCAGGACCCGCCTCGCTCCGCCTGTCGGCGGACCGGAGGGAAATCTCGGCGGACGCCCGGGATATTGCAGACATAACGATTGAAATTGTCGACGAACACGGATTCATCGTCCCGGACGCGAACAACCGCATCGAGATCAGAATCGAGGGGGAAGGAACACTGGCAGGCACTGACAACGGCAACCCGCGGGACAAGACTCAGATGCAGAGCCCGGTGCGCGATGCCTTCAACGGACTTGCCCTTGCCGTCATCCGATCGACAGAACATGCCGGGACCATTCGTGTAACTGCCATATCCGGGGATCTCAAAGCCGCAACGCTGGACATTGTCTCACGCTCCACGGGTACTCCTGCGGAGAGCCTCGAACGTCAGAGGTAAGATTGCCCGCCGGCATTCCCCGGCCCGAATGACATAATCCCAAAGGACAACACCATGCGCCTATATCTGATCATTCTTGCGTTCTTGCTCCTGCCGACGGCAAGAAGCCTCGGTCAAAACGGAAGCTCCGTTTCAGGAGAGCGATCCCGGATTTCTTCCGGGGACATTCCCCATCTCGAGAAACATGGTACGGCAACCCGGCTTGTGGTCGGGGGGAAACCTCTCCTGCTTCTTGCCGGCGAGCTCCACAACTCCACGTGCGGCGGATTCGAATCGATGAGACCGGTCTGGAAGAGACTGGCCAGGAAGAACCTGAACGCAGTCATCGCGACGGTCTCATGGGAACTCATAGAACCCGTTGAGGGAGAATTCGATTTTGCGCTCGTGGACAGTGCTCTTGCGGGTGCAAGAGAGGCGCGCCTGACGCTGGTGCTGATCTGGTTCGGCACATGGAAGAATGCGAGTTCTGTGTACATCCCCGCATGGGTCAAGGCGGACTATGCGAAATATCCCAGGGCTGCAGACGAGTTCGGCAAGCCCCTGGAGATCCTGTCAGCGTATGGAGACGCCTCGTGTGGCGCCGATGCGAAGGCATTTGCAGCGCTGATGCGCCATCTCAAAGAAGTCGATGGGAAGAAACACACGGTGGCAATGATTCAGGTGGAAAATGAAGCGGGAGTGCTCGATCATCAGGGCAAAACCCCCGGCAATGCACGGAGGGATTTCAGTCCTCCGGCGGATGCGGCATACAGAGGCCCCGTTCCGCAGCCCCTGATGGACTATCTTCTCAAACACAAAGACGGCCTCTTCCCCGAGCTATGCAGAGTCTGGGGAGCACACGGATTTCGGACTTCCGGCACATGGGAGGAAGTGTTCGGCAAAAGTGAATTCAGACCTGAATCGGAAGACTGGCAGTTTTACTCCTACTACACCGAGGAACTCTTTTCCGCATGGAAATACGCGGAGTATATCGGAAAGGTCGCCTCGGCCGGCAAGAAGGAATACCCGTTGCCGATGTATGCGAATGCGTGGTTGAAACAGCCCTACAGCTACTGGCCGGGAAGATATCCGGCAGGAGGTCCCCTGCCTCAGGTACTCGATGTGTGGCGGGCTGCCGCTCCTTCGATTGACTTCATCGCTCCCGACATCTATATGGACCAGTTCCGATGGGCGTGTCAGGAATATACGCGGAGCGATAATCCCCTCTTCATACCTGAAACGCGCGGCGGAGAACTGGGCGCGGCAAGGGCGTTGTATGCATTCGGAGAATTTGATGCCGGATGTTTTTCGCCGTTCGGCATCGACGAAGAGCGGCGGGAAGAAAACGACCCCCTGGACGAGAGCTACTCCGTGCTGCAATCCCTGTCACCCCTCATTCTTGCCAACCAGGGGATCGGGACAATGAAAGGATTTCTCGTTGATACGCAGTCGCCGGTCCAGCGGGTGGAGCTGGGAGGGTACTTTATCGAAGCAAGGCTCGCAGAGCCGAACAGTCCCGCTGTGGCGGGAGGCCTGATCATACAGACAGGTCCTCAGGAGTTCATCGCCGCAGGCAAAGGACTTGACGTGTACTTTGTCCCGAAGAATGATTCTGTGCGGATAGGGATAAGCGCGGCCGATGAGGGAACGTTCCGGGAAGGCACATGGGTGTGGGAGAGACGGCTGAACGGCGATGAAGTGCACGCGAGCACGTTCGACGGGACGGGGCTGAAATTCCGGGCCGACAAGTGTACTATTCAGAAAGTCTCCCTTTACTCATACAGGTGACACTGGGACATAGACCGGGATCGCACTGATTGTGCTATGACAGGGCACGGGACATCGCAAGGACAAACGACGAACGATATGCCCTCACCGGCCGGTATTTCTCCTTGGAGATTCGAAGGGAGAACCTGAAAGGATCCCCCGCACCACATTACCACACTTTGATTGACCCCGCCTCCTGGCCCGGGCGCGCAAACGGTCCCGCCGATGGATTCGTAGAATCCCGCAGGCTTCCGAAATAGTCCCTGTCGATCTTCAATGGCGTTCCGTCCGGGTTCTCATAGGGGAGCCCCGGAATCCTGGCCTTGCCGAGCCGGTCGGTTGTCACCATCGAAGTCGCATAATCGCGGATGGCCCGGCCTAATGCCAATCCGAGATATACCCGTTCCCCGTGTTCGACGATCGTGGGCTTCGGGTCAACATCCCGGAGGATAAGCGGGTTCGCTTCTCCCCCGTAAGGGCATGCCCCGTTGTAGTACACGTTCCCTCCCGATTGAAGGGGGAACTGACAGGAGTCATAGGCACAGAGGCCGAACCCGGCAAATTGACGGTGATCGATGTTGCTCCGCAGAACGGAATCCGTCACACCGGCCGTACGGAGGAAAATGTTGTTATAGAAGCGATCGTCTCCCCCCTTGATATCGCTCATTCCCGCCAGTGCTGTAGAGTGCGCCCGGTGATACGGGGTGGAACGATTGGGCTCCGGCCATGTCTCCAGCCTCCCCGCCATCAGGTTGTGGACGAACGCCCCACCTTCGGACATGTCCCGGACGCTGAAGCCGGAGAGGAACAGGTTGTTGTCGACCAGAAACGGTCCGTGGTCAACTTCAAAAAAAATGTCCTCCGCGCTGTTGTCATAACAGAGATTTCCCGTAATGCGCGTCCCCTGTGCCATCCAGTCCATCCACATTCCGCGGCCTACGTTGTGGATCCGGTTGTTCCTGATGAGCACGTCGATAGATGCGTGGATTTTTATCCCCGCCATCTCCGCACCGCTGAAGAGCCTCCTGGTCCAGATATTGTAGATGTGGTTTCCCGTGATCTGGCTGAAGACAGCACCCAGGCTGCCGACGATCCCCGCCTGTTCACACTCTGAAATCGTATTGTTGCGGACGATATGGTGGCCGATCGTCTCCTTGTTCCAGCCGTTCGCCAGAGCCCGGTCGATGGTCTTGACGTAACCTTCGGCGGCGTTTGCAGAAGTATTGTCCCATTCATCGCCGTATTTTCCCAAGGCAATTCCGGCGCATTTCGAATACCGGACTACGTTGTTCTCGATGATCCACCCTTTGCTCCAGTGAGTACCGATGACGCCGATCTGCTCGGCCGTGGGGGGCGCCCAGGGGGTCGCAGCATGCTCCAGTGTGAACCCCCTGACGGTGATATAATTGATCCCCTGCGTCGAGGGATAGAATACCGTTCGCCGAACGTTGATCTCGACCACCCGTTCATTGGGGTTGATTCCCCGGAACTGCGCCCAGATGGTGGTATTCACGCTGTCCACAACCCCGAACCACAAAGGAGATTTGCCGACAGGATTCAGGACATCATCAAGCCTGACTGCCTCGGTCAACCAGTTCCCCTCAAGATAAACCGCCCCTGTGTGGTGATCCCTTCCCATGGGATCGAACCAGTCCCCCCGAATCAGGTCGCTGTAAGGATTGAAGCCCCCGAAGAACGCACCAGGGATAGTCGCTTTCCAGACGATCCCACGGACTTTCACCCAGTTTTTTATGACCTCTGACCCCTTGATCTCGACCTTCTCACCCGGAGCGGCCTGATACACGATACGTTTGTCATCCGATTCGCCACCCCGGGGCGGACTGATACGTTCCCTGTAAACGCCGCCGTGTACAGTAATAACATCGCCCGGCTGCGCTACCCGCGCCGCCGCCGAGATAGTCCGGAAGGGCCTTTGCCGGGTCCCGTCATTGCTGTCTTTTCCCCCCGTGGCTACGTGGAACTCCCCTGCAGAGACGCCGCCTAGAGAAACGAGCGAGAGAAACAGCAGCATTCCGATTTTCATACTTCGCGTCCTTTCACGGAGAAAACAGACCGGATTCAGGGATCAGAGCGTTGACAGGAGAACGGGGAACGCCGGTGCTATGCTTCCAGCGTCCGGAACGGAACGATTCGGTGCACAGGCAGGAGAGAATTCTCTGCAACAATGCGTGCAGTTTACCTGTCTTCGTCTTGAATGTCAAGCCCGCGCAGGATGGCCCTTTCGAACCCTTTCTGTCCATTGCCCCTCATCAATCAATTCGTTAGTTTCGTACTGGTTTTTTTTGCGGGAGGCCGTTCCGGGGGCGGTGTTGATCAACGACGACTTCCCGCTGCATCGATTCCTTCATTCATATGTGGAGATGCCATCGTGCCGGACAGAGAACACAGCACATCGGCGGTGAATACGGTGTCATGGCTCCCCGGGGGCATTCGGCTCAATCCAAGGATCACACTGTCAGTGCTCCTCATTGCCGCGCTGGCAGCGCTATACCTCCCTCTGGCCCGGTATCCGTTTGTCCAGGATGATTGGGCCCTCCTGTACAAATGCGTGTTCCTCCCGGGACAAACGGTGCTGCATGACTTCCTATCTCCCGCGCGAACCCTTTTTTTCCGCCCCGCGGGGCTCCTCTACTGCGCCATCGTCTATCTTGCGTTCGGGCTCAACCCTGCCGGGTTTCATCTGCTCGCGTTCACTCTCCTGGCACTATCGTCATTCCTGGTGGTGTCGATCGCGCAGCAATGCACGGATGACCCCCTTGTCGCGTGGGGAAGCGGGTTCGCCTACGCATGTGCTGCGACCGTCCACCTTGAGCCTCAGATGTGGCTCGTTGGGGCATTCGACCTTGGCGCCGGAGCATGTGTTCTTTTCAGTCTCTTGGCGTTCCTCCGCAAGAATTACAAGACTTCAGCACTTGCCTTTGCCCTGGCACTGGGCTTCAAGGAGGCGGCTGCACCATTGCCGGCTGTCCTCCTTGCCTTGGTGATCCTCGACGAAAAGGACGGCCTCAGGTTTTCAAAGCGCATTCTCTTGCACTCGCGACATTTGGTGCTTCACGCAGTTGTTCTGGGAGTTTACCTCGCGTGCCGAACCGACGGCTTCTCCCTCTTTGGCTTTCCCGCTCAACATCCCTACGCCGCCCGTCTGTTTGGAGGGAATACCGTGGACCATATCCAGCTGTACGCCCGGTGGGGTGTGCAGGCCATGCTCCCCTTCAAGAACGTTTCATTCTCGGAGTCTGCATTTCTGGCATTTCTGGCGATGGCAGCAATCACTTGCGCCCTCGTGCTCTTCCTGTGGTACCGGGGACTGAGGAGATCCGGCGCCGATTGGCGCAGACCGGGCAGACTCATCTGTTTTCTCATGCTATGGTTTCTGATCATGATACTCCCTCCTGTTTCCCTGCACTCGCAGGTTTTCAGGTACTATCTCACCGCGGCGCTCCCGCCGCTTGCGATCATGGGAATGGTTCTTTTGCGAGCCTCCGTTGAATCATTCAGTAGAATCGCCAGGTTTCTCCCGGCAGTGTTCTTCACGTTCATCGCGGCGAACGTCATTGACGGGGCTGCATTCATCCAGCAGCGGATCTCACTTGGAGTCCATGAGGGGGTGCACGTTCCCACGCGTGAAGGCTATAATCACCTCATGCAGAAGTCGTCTCTGGTGCGGGCCGTGTGGAAACCGCTCCTCGAGATCCTCCCTTCCGTTCCGCCTCACTCTGTCCTGCTTATTCCCGGCGTGGATACCGGCTGCTTCGAGGATCGATTCGGGCCGGAGGTCTGGTACAGAGATTCGACGCTTCTGGTCTCGAACGTGGTGCCGGATTCAGCAGCAAGCGGCGGAACTCTCCGCATCGCGTTACCCCCGGAAGATCACTGGAAGGTGCCGCCTGACACTCCTGTCATCACGGTCCCCGCCGACCGGGTTTTCCACATCTGGTTTGAAGAACGAGGGTTGGAATTGCTCCATTCCGACAGTACAAAATACTGAAGGGGATGTCTGACTGCGGGCGGACCTGTTCTTGAGGTCATCCGAACATGGGGAGGGAACTTCTTATTCCACTATCTTTGCCTCATATTTCATCGGGGAAGGGCCGTTCATTGAAACACCCTGCGGCTTCGAAAGACGAGTGGATTGCAGGTGGTGGGAGTTCTTCGACGCTCACGGAATGACAACGTACATGCGGAGCGTTCGGGAGATAAGCGACAGGATGCTGAAGGCGGGGAATGGATCGTTCGACAGAATAGGTCGACAAGCGGATGAGTCGCCGGGGCCTCCGTGTCAGAGCTGAGAGCGCAAGTATTCGATAAGCCGATGTTTGCACTCCCACCTCTCCCACGCGAATGATCAGCCGGCTCAGATGAAATCTCTGTTCTTCTCCCAGTGATTTGTCGCCATATCCATCAAACATAGCAAACGAGGGATTTTACCAATGTCGCGATCGCCATCCCTCCTTTTGCAGGTCTTGAGGCATGCCACCACAGAAGAACCGGCATTTGCACACCACAGGACCGGCTCACGAACCGGCTGATACTGATACCTAGAGAATTCCATTCCATGACACTCAACAGAACGCTTGCGCCACTTTTCATGCTTGGCCTCCTCACAACTCACGTATGCGCTTTCAAACGCACGGGTACGGACGACACGACACACGTGCCCTCTACAAAATCTCCGAGAGTTTACTATGCCACTCGTCTTGCGGGAGAGAAGCCCACCATCGACGGGATCCTGGACGACCCCTGCTGGAAAACAGGCGAGTGGGGAGGCGATTTCACGCAGTGGATTCCCAGGGAAGGGGCGAAACCTTCCCAGCCTACCCAATTCAAGATCCTCTATGACGACGACAATCTCTATATCGCATTTCGCGCATTCGACGACGAACCAGACAGGATTATTCGGAAGGGAGGCAGACGCGACGAGTTTAACGGCGACATCGTGGGCGTGAATTTCGACAGTTACCACGACCACCGCACCGGGTTCGAATTTGACGTCACGGCAGCCGGGCAGAAAATTGATCTGATCCTGACAAATCCTTCAACTACCGATTTCAGCTGGAATGCGGTCTGGTTCGCGAAAACCGGCATGGAAGACTCCGCATGGACAGCAGAGATTGAAGTTCCATTGAGCCAGCTCCGCTACAGCGGCGACAGTGAACAGATATGGGGAATGCACTGCTGGCGTTGGATCGATCGACTGCAGGAGGAAAGCGACTGGGAACCGCAGTCTTCCGAGGGACCGGGAATCCTTTATCTCTTCGGTGAAATCCATGGTATCAGAGGATTGCCGAAATCCCAGCGCATCGAAGTCATGCCGTATGCCCTCGGAAAACTGAAGACATTCAAGCCAGAGCCCGACAATCCCTTTGCCGACAAGGGTCAAAGCTGGCTGGGAAATGCAGGTCTCGATGCCAAGATCGGTCTCTCCAGCAACTTCACGGCCGATCTCACTGTCAATCCTGATTTCGGCCAGGTGGAATCAGACCCCTCGGTCATGAACCTCACTGCATTTGAAACATTTTACGACGAAAAGCGTCCTTTCTTCCTCGAAGGGAAGAACATTTTTTCATTCGACTTCGACAATAACAACATGTTCTACAGCCGCCGCATTGGACATGCTCCCACGTATACTCCCGTCCTACGCGATGATGAACACATGACATTCCCGGATAACACCACAATCCTCAGCGCTTTGAAAATCAGCGGCAAGACATCGGACGGACTTGCGGTCGGCGTGCTCCAAAGCCTCACCAACAGGGAGAACGCAACCATCCGGGATGCGAACACACAGCGAGACGTCACTGTTGAACCACTGACCAGCTATTCGATCGTACGCCTCCAGCAAGATTTCATGGAAGGGAATTCCGTCCTGGGAGCGATCGTCACCGAGACCAATCGGGTCATCAGAGATCCACAGCTCGACTTCATGAATCGCAGCGCGTACACGGGAGGACTTGATCTCCTGCATCAATGGAATGATAAGGAGTATTATGTTACCGCCAAGCTTGTTGGGAGTACGATCTCCGGGAGCACCGTTGCGATCACGGGGCTCCAGTCTGCCTCGGCCCGGTACTACCAGCGGCCCGATGCGGACTATGTTCACTTCGACAGCACGCGCACACACCTCTCCGGTTACGGTGGACAGCTCAGAGTGGGAAAAGGGAGCAAGGGGTTCTGGCGTTATTCTACGGAACTCAACTGGCGATCACCCGGACTCGACCTTAACGATCTCGGGTTCATGCAAACAGCCGATGTTATCAAGCTCGGTAACTCAATCTCCTATTTTGTGAACCAGCCGGTGTCGATCTTCAGAACGTACTCGCTCGGCTTCACCCAGACCAGTAACTGGGATTTCGGCATGCGGTACCTGTCGACCCTTCTCAGTACGAACATCTATCTTGAGTTTCTGCCCAAATGGGTGCTTTCCACGTACCTGAGCTATGCACCGGAGGCCCTCGACACCCGCATATTGCGCGGAGGATACGCGTTGAAGGTGCCACCCCTCTGGTCTCTCGCTTCCTACTTCCGCACAGACCCTTCCGAGAGAATTGTTTTCGATTGCAGCTGGAACGTCAGCGCCTCGGCACATCAGAACAGCCGCTACGCATACCTTCTGCCGGAGCTATCGGTCATGCCTCTCACCACATTGAGAATGACCGCAAGCGTCAACTACTCTTCAAATGTCGACAACCTCCAATATGTCGATACCCGATCCGTCAACAACGATCAGCGGTATATCCTCGCACGAATCACGCAGCACTCCTTGGGTGCCACATTCAGAATCGACTGCAATCTGACTCCGGAGTTGTCGCTGCAATACTACGGGAGCCCGTTTGCCTCCGTCGGCAGATACTCCCTGTTCAAAGTGGTCAGCAACGCTCAAGCTGCCGATTACAGCAGCAGATTCTCCATCATCAACCCGACGTGGAACGACAACGCCTATGAAGTATACGAGACCGGTGGTACAACTCCGGATTATGCGTTCGGGAACCCTGATTTCGCATTCGGCCAGTTCCGATCAATCCTGGTCTTGCGCTGGGAGTATCTTCCCGGGTCACTAGTCTATCTGGTATGGTCACACGAACGGACCGCATTCGATCAACCCGGGGACAGTTCGGTGGGCGACGCGGTGCGCAACCTGAGTAATGTCTCCCCCACCAATATCTTTCTGGTGAAGTTCAGCTATTGGTTGTCGATCTAGTCTCTCCCATAACATTCGGCGGCGGAACATTCGCCGGTCAACCTGCGAAAAAGGGACCAACAAGATGACACCCCATCTCCACAGAACGACAACGCAGCGCAAGGAACCGTTCAGTTCAAGAGCGAGAATCGTCGCCGGGCTGGCACTGAGCTTGGCCATGTCCATGACTGCAGGTGCGCAATACAGGATTCTGCATACCTTCAATGGCGCAGTCACACTGACAGAAAGGAGGGCTTCCATGAAGACGCTGCTTGGCGGATTCTGGGTATTGACGTTGTTGTGGCTGCGAACCGACGTCCCGGCACAAGACAGCAAGAAGGTTGCTCCGATTGTTCACGCCCCTGCTCCCGCTTGTTTCACGGACAATAGACAGTCTCTCGGATCGGGGGATAGCTGGTACATCCAGCTGGTGGATATCAATGCGGATGGCCTCTTGGAGGCCTATTTCGAAGGGGCCATCTGGCAGAATGATGGCCATGCCCATTTCACGAAGACCGGTCAATCTTTCGGCTCCGCTGATCGTCCAGCCTATTTTGCCGATTTCAACGGAGACGGGTTTGTCGACGTGGTGTGCGACAATGTTCTTTTTCTCAATGATGGGCACGGCCATTTCTCCGAAAGAAGAAATCTCCCCACGCACATCCCCATGTACAGTTCACATCTCGCCGACCTCACCGGTCGGGGCCACGTAGACATCATCGTTGCCGGACAGGCCGAAGATCGGGTGCTGCTGAATGACGGTAAGGGCAACTTCACCGAAACCGGCAAGGGCCTCGGCGGCTGGGGCCAGTGCACGTATGCGGCAGGCGATATCAACGGGGACGGAATCCCCGACGTCTATGTCGGCATCCCTCACACACCACCACCCGACATGGTTCCAATGAACGATAAGCTCTGGCTTGGCGACGGGAAGGGCGGTTTCTCGGAGGCGCCTCTCAACATCCGCACTCGTGCGACTCGCGGAGTGGTTCTGGCGGATTTCAACGGCGACGGCCGCATGGATCTCTTTCTCACGAGCCAGATCGGCGAGAGCAAAGTCTATTTCAACGACGGAAGGGGGAACTTCACGGACAGTGGCCAGCTTCTGGGGGCAGCCCCTGGAGGAGCGGCACTGGCGGCGGACTTCAACAATGATGGTTTCCTTGATGTCTTCGTTGCCAGAGGAGGACCCACGGACAACGGCGTTCCAAACCTGATCTGGCTGAATGACGGTACCGGCCATTTCGCTGACAGCGGCCTTCGCCTGGGACACTCAAATAGCATTGCGGCCGCAGTCGGGGACTTGAACGGCGACGGCAAACCCGACCTGTTCGTGGCGAATGTCAAGAACGTCGTCACCAAAACTGGTCCGGGTTTCAACGAAGTATGGCTGAACTGCGGCAGCGCTGCCGTAGAGCCGTCACCTCCTCCATCTGGTTCTCCCACTCCGCGGAGGCCGCACCTCGGACAAAAGTCTCCTGGTTAGCATGCCAGCAATCCTGGATGCACCCACGATAACATATCAAACAAAGGTAGACGTAAACTGGTCAACAGCCTGATGGGAAGTCCCGATTAGGCGTATATCTGCACGGGCGGCCGGGAAGGACTCCGAGAAACATCTTCAGACTCGGTCATGGAAATACGCATTCTGTGCTTTCGGTCCAACGACATGCTCAATCACCAGTTCAAGGAACTCCTCCCAGAACTCAGAAGCCAAACACTCTTTGGGTTCCTAGCGTCCGTCCATCATTTCAGATCACTTATCGTGAAATGACTGCCAAATCATACCAAAGTGCAAGATACACGTAACTCACGAACCCCCGGGGCGTCCCACTGATGCCATGTGAGTCTTCGTTCGAATATTTCTCATGTTCCATAAATCGTTGGACCAAAGAGCCTTGAACTTCGATTGCGTTCCGAAAACTCCTGGTCTCATAAAGTGGAACGACATTATCACATCCATGTTGCGACATTATTGAATCAAGATCGCTCCACCGCCCGATGTAAAATCTCGCAACGCTTTTTTGACCAATCATTTCGGAAATACACTCAGCAAGAGCATCAAGTACATCGGCAGGCTTGCCTCTCGTTGGAAGTTTCATGAAGTAGAAAGCACCTCCAGGTTCTTCGGTCCGTCCACGTGCTCGATTACGTGCACCAAAAACTCCTCACCGAATTCGAAATCGTATATCCGTACGCAGGGTCAGGGTGAGCAGTATGCTGCAGGGAAGCGCAAGCGAGACCTGTTGACGTTGGGCAATGGGCGCTTGCGGATGAGTCCCATTCCATCTGAGAGCCTCTCGGTGATTCTCTCTTTGTCACCAGTCTGCAAGCATGATCTCTACGCCGCACCATCTCGTATCGGTGAACTCAAGACATCGTGATAACCCGGGATCGTTCAAGGGCTTCCGCGAGCGTGCCGCAGAGATTGTCTTCACCAATGCGTTCTATCAGTCCTGCCTGCGTGATGGCGAAGAGCGGCTGTTTGTGGATGCCAGATAAGATAAACCTGGTCCCGCTATGCCTCAATCGAATAAGGAGCTCTTCGATCGCCCGGATCCCCGTAGCATCGATGGCAAGAAGGTTTCGCGTCTCCAGAATGAACACCCTCGGAGGTCTCTCGAGTACCCGCATGGTTTCTGAAAACTGCTCAACCGCGCCGAAAAACAATGTCCCGAACACTTCGAAAACTTCCACACCTTCCGGAACTGCACTCGGCCGCACACCCTCGTCGTCCGCTTCTTCCCCCTCGCCTAGGTCTCTGGTCAGCGACGTCACATGGCTCACTTCAGCCATGCGTCGGATGAAAAGCATTGCCGAAAGGATGACCCCCACCTGGATAGCCACGGTGAGGTCAACAATCACCGTCAGCGCAAATGTTACCACCATGACTGCGACGTCGCTGCGCGGAGAACGAAGGGTCTTGACGAACGAGTGCCACTCGCTCATATTGTAGGCGACCACCAGAAGAATCGCGGCCAGGGTGGGCATTGGGATGAGAGCCGCCCATCGGCCGAAGAGCAACATGATGAGAAGAAGGACTATTGCGTGGACTATGCCCGCCACCGGCGTTCGCCCACCGCTTTTCACATTCGTGGCGGTTCTGGCAATGGCGCCTGTCGCAGGGATTCCAGAGAACAGTGGTGAGAGGACATTTGCGACACCTTGGGCAATGAGCTCGATGTTCGAACGGTGGCGCGAGCGAATCATGCCGTCAGCAACCACCGCAGAGAGCAAGGACTCAATTGACCCGAGCATTGCGATGGTGACGGCAGGGGAAAATACTCTCGTGATTGTCGTCCAAGATACGTCCGGGAGGTGGGGGGCCGGTAGAACACTGGGCACGCTCCCGAACCGGGATCCAATCGACTCGACCGGAAGGTGAAACCACAGCACGATGGCCGTCATGCAGAGGATGGAAAGCAGCGATCCTGGCACACGGGGGGAGAACCGCTGAGCGAATAGAATGATGGCCAGGGACGCAACCCCGACAGCAAGGCTGGTGACGTCTACCGATCCAAGATGGCTTGCATAGACAGTCCATTTGCCGACGAAGTCCGCCGGTAAGTCGGCGATGCGAAGGCCGAGGAAATCGTTGATCTGCGACGAGAAGATGATCAGCGCAATGCCGCTCGTGAAACCGATCGTCAGGGGATACGGAACGAACTTCAACAGGGTCCCGAGCCGGGCCAGGCCCATGACGATCAACATTACGCCGGCGATCATCGTTGCGACCGCAAGGCCATCATAGCCGTACGTGCGCACGATGCCATAGACGATGACAATAAACGCCCCGGTCGGGCCGGCGATCTGCACTCGGCTTCCCCCCAAGGAGGACACAACGAGACCAGCGATGATTGCGGTAAACAGACCCTGTTCCGGCTTCACCCCGGACGCGATGGCAAAGGCGATTGCCAGGGGAAGGGCGACGATACCGACAATGGTGCCCGCTGTCAGGTCTTCGATAAACTGATGACGGGAATATCCGGATTGGAAAACCGTGAACAGCTTGGGGATGAGAGGATGATGTGCCTGCATAGTCGGATTTTAAGGTACCTCTTAGCACCCTTATCTGCAAATCAATCACAATGACCATTTTCAAGCGCCATAGGTCGGTTACGAAATACGTCCGACCTCGCCGTCGCGCCCAATAGGCCCAAAACAAAATTCAAAAAATCCCACATTCCGATTTCTCCCCCCGACCGGTACTACCTTTTCATAGAACTCCGCTTTGATCCTACTCCCCCTCGACATTGATTCCCACCCACTGTCACAGTAGAAGCAACTCGTAGGAACCTATGTAACACTACTTCGGTTGAGGCTCGTGGGTCCCATATTTGGGTCCTCCCAATTCGGGTATAGCAGAAGGTAGATGTGCATCTAACAACACTTACAGGAGGATCCATGCCGAGCAGTTCCATCTCCAGCACCATGATTCGTTCAGGGCGCGTCACCTTTTTCATCGACGTCAAAGAGGCAAAGACGGGAGCGAAGTACATCTCGATCTCGGAGCATCGGATCGATGCCGAATGTGTCAACGCCCTTCATGTCAAGTCGGCTGGCATATGTGTGACGAAGCTTGTGCACATCACCTTCAAGACCAAGTTTGCCTAGAGCCTCTTTGAGCGCATGATAGATCTTATCCGGGTGTATCTCCTTTCCCTCTTTGCTCGTGAAAACCAGCGTGGTGTGTTTTCCTCTTCGCCCTTCGATTATCTGTATTGCTGTCGTTGTAAGCGGAATAGACCTGGAATTTCCTGTCTTCGTTTCAAAATCGTCTGTTGATTCAACGGTGATTTGCTCCTGACCCGGAGTACGGTTCACGCGATCCCATGTGAGGCTTATCAGTTCGCCTTTTCGCAATCCGGTTTCAGCAATACACTTCAGCGGGTCTACCCAGTGCGGATCGATTGTAGTCCAGATTCTAGCGAGATCATCATCGGAGAAGAAGTCGGCTTTCCCGCGAGATCTTTCTCTGATAGCTTTCAGGGACTCTGCAGGATTCCTTTCCAGGTACCCCTGCTCTTCTGCAAACTTGAAGAGCGCTTTGACGGCTCGAATGCCGTCGTTGAAAGTAGCTTCTGACCATGGCCTTTCTCTTGGATCCTGAGGATTGATCGCGTTTTCAATAAAGTCCTCCAGATACCCGGGCTGAATCAGGCGAATGTTCTTGGCGGCAGGTGGGAAAAGGGATGTAAAAAAGCTTTGAAGTCGAGCGAAGTAGATTTGGTATCGTGTGAGAGAGGTCGATTTGATCCGATTCTTCTTGGTCTTCAAGAATGCTTCCGTTGCCGCCGCAAGCGAAGCCGATGCCTTTGCGGATGTTCCAATCTCTAACTTGCCCAGCAGCAGATCAGACTGAATCTTCGCCCGTACCAGCTCGGCATCCCGCTTATTCGGCCCAACCGTCTGGCGGATCCTTCTCCCATCGACGCTGTAATCGAGTTGGTATAACGACTGCTTCTTGCGCTTTATCGGTCTGAGCGTGACTCGTTGTTTCGATTCTGCTCGAAATCGGTGTATTCATTATCATTCTTGCGGCGTTTCTGTTTTCCACCTCCTTCCATATCCCTGCGATTTCCTGCACTTCCCGACAAACTTGTCACGATTTGGACACGGTTCCCAAGGCGCTTTCTCTGTCTTCTTTGTCCCCTTCGAAGCCGCTTGAAGTGAAGGAAATCATCCCGCCGCTCATCCAATTCCGACCAGTTTCCTCCTCCACACCCAGAAAACGCGGGGCCTGAACAGCATTGAAGATATCTGACTAGTCTTCGGCAGGACTCACGAGCGGGTGGAGTGATTTTGTGGGTCCCTGTGATCGCCATGTGTCTTCTGAAAGTCACGCCGCGCCCACGGGGGCGCTCTCGATCCGGCCGTCAAGGATCCGGACCCTCCTTCTTGCCATCGCCGCGAAACGCTCGTCATGGGTCACCACAACGATCGTCTGGCCCCGTTCGGCGTTCAGGTGCGTGAAGAGCTTGAAAATGTTCTCCGAATTCTTCGAATCGAGATTGCCGGTCGGTTCATCCGCCAGGAGAAGCACCGGCTGGTTGGCGAGAGCGCGGGCGATGGCCACGCGCTGCTGCTGTCCGCCGGAGAGCTGGTTCGGCTTGTTGAGTTCCTTCCCCTGCATGTCGAGCTCTCCCATCAGCAGGCGCGCGCGCGCTTCCGCCTCCCTGTAGCTGAAGCGCCCCCGGGCCAGCATGGGCATCATGATGTTCTCCATCGCGGAGAACTCCGGCAGAAGAAAGTGGAACTGGTACACAAACCCCATTTTGGCGTTACGGAGATCCGTCAGATCCTCTTCGCTCATCCCCGTGATCCCATTGCCGTCAACAGTAATTGTTCCGGATGTCGGCTGGTCCAGCCCTCCCATGAGATACAGAAGCGATGTCTTGCCTGATCCGCTCGGCCCGGTGATGGCAACAAACTCGCCCCTGTCGATCGTCAACGACACGTCATCGACAATGCGGGTGACAAACTCCGCTCCGGCGGAGCGGATCGTGAGGTCCCTTGAGACATGCTCGAGCGTGATAATGGCGTTTCCGTCCATCAGCGTTCCCCCCGGAGGATCTCCACGGGGTTTACGCGCGCCGCCTTTCGTGACGGGCCGATTGAGGCGAACACGCAGACCACGAGCGCGAAGCCCGACGCCATGGCAAAATACCAGGGGCTCATCCCCATCTGCAGCCGGTCGGAACGGATCATGCCGGTCTGTGACGGGGTGACGGGGATCGACCGGAAAACCTGGATCATCACAAAGCCCAGAAGGCAACCGATCGCGGCACCGATGAGCGCAACCGCGGCGCCCTGGAGCAGGTAAATGACCGTAATCTCGTCCCTGCGGAATCCAAGCGATTTCATGATCGCGATATCCCGGTATTTTTCGAGCACGTTGGTGATTAGAATGTTGGCAACTCCGAACCCGGCGACGACGATCACGAAGAACACGAGCACGTAGACGATGGAGGAGATCATTTTCAGGAGGCTGAGAATGCCCGCGGAGTTCTCCTCCCATGTCGTGGCTTTGTGGTTCGTGACCTCCGCGATCCGCGCCGCGACAAGCGTGTTTTCTTCCAGGTCGGTCACGCGCAGATCCATCTGCGTGATCTCGTCCCGCGAAAACCCTCCGAGTGTCTGCGCACGGGGGATGTTCGCATAGGCGCTGTTGTCGGCATCGTTCATCCCCGTGGAAAACACACCGAGGACTCTGAATGTGAATCGGTCCCCCACGGTTCCCACGCATTGAATCTGGTCCCCCATCTGCGCGCTCAGATCCCGGGCGAGCGAGCTGCCGAGCATAACCCCGTCCGGCGTCCGTTCCAGCTCGGCAAACCGCCCCGAAAGCATGTTCTCGCTGAAATGCTGAATCTTGTCCGCCTCCGCGGCCACCACCCCGATGACCGGCGCGGGGAGCGACAGGGTGCCGAATGCGACGATGGTATTGACGTAGACGACGGGCGAGACGGTCGCGATGTGCGGTTCCCTTCGGACCGCATCCATGATCATCGAGTAATTCTTGATTACATCCTCATCCTGCCTCTCGGTGTTCTTGATGAAGAACACGTGGTCCCCACTCCCCCCTGGTGGAAGCAGCGTGTCGCCCACGGGCTGGTGCACTTTTTCACCGGAAAGCACGATGTGCGGGGAGTTGTTCACGATCTTCTCTGCAAAGCTGGCGAGGATCCCGTTCATCAGCGACATTGCCGTCACAAGCACCATCACAGCCACCCCGATGCCGGAGATGATCAGTGCCGCCTGGCGTTTTCGCTGGAACAACTGACGGAAGGCGATCGTGACGATATGCCGGGGGATGCGAGCGAAAATCATCGTCTATGCCCTCAGGATCTGTACGGGTTGAAGGCGTGCCGCGCGGCGGGCGGGAGCGACGCTGGCGCCGACGCTCACCGCCAGGGAGAAACAGACGGTGATGACATACGACGAAAGGGTCTGCACAACGGCGATCGACGATCCGCGTACCACCGCGCTTGCACCGTACGAGACGGGGAGCAGACCGATGATCTCCGTCAGTGCATACCCCCCGATGCATCCTGTGAGAGTCCCTGCGATGCCGATCACCGCTCCCTGGATCAGGAAGATCCCTTCAATGGACCGGACACTGAACCCTATGGACTTCATGACGGCGATGTCCCGCTGCTTCTGAAGCACGGTCGTCACGAGCGTATTGGCGATCCCGAAGCCCGAGACAATGAACACGAAGACCACGAGGAGGAGCGTGATATTGTTGTTGCGCTGGAATACCGTGAGAAGATTGGCGTTGGCTTCATCCCAGGTCTCCGCCCGGTATCCTGTGGCCCGCTCGATCTGCCTCGCCAGTTCCGGGAGACGGTCCATCGACGCCGAGTGAACGCCGATCCCGGAGACGGCGTTGCGGGAGCGCCCGCTGATGGTCTGGCCACGCGCGAGGTTGATGTAGCCTGTGTTGTCATCCGCCGCCGAGAATCCGCTCGAAAAAATGCCGACAACGGTCATGGACAACACTGTCCCACTCTCGGTCGTCAGACGAATGACTTCGTGGTACCGGGCCGTGAGTTTCCTGGCCAGGCCGTCCCCCAGGAGGATGCCGTCGGGTGTGAACCCGAGTTCGCCGAGCGACCCCTGTACGATATTCCGGCCAAGGTTGACGACCGTCCCTTCACGAACCGGGTCAATCCCTCTCAGTGACACCTGACGGAGCGATTTTCCCTTGCGCAGGACTCCGCTGGTCTGGACAAACGGGGAAAACGCGTCCACGCGGGCGATTCCGTTCAGTTCTGCAAGGACCTCGGGGTACGGAGTCACCTCCTTCTTCTCGTCCGGAATGATGCGGGAGACCATGTCCACACCCCTAGTGGGCGACTCGTCGACGAGGATCCTCTCCTTCCCGGGAATCCGCTCTCCCTTGATCGTAATCATGGGAGACACGTT